>PDWJ01003586.1_pt1 | contig 49117 bp, 43 predicted proteins | sample 1430881 | NCBI WGS metagenome assembly PDWJ01 (sample SAMN01162460, study PRJNA174530) | Oral metagenome, whole genome shotgun sequencing project. | biome: Marine environment; feature: Marine mammal; material: Swab sample of the gingival sulcus; isolation source: swab sample of gingival sulcus...
AGACCGAAAACTTGAAGAAATTTTAACAAAAAATATTAAACGGACCGACCAGGGGGCTTACCTGGCGTTAGAGCCTGTCCTGATTACGGAATTTGTCGGTGCCGTATCAAAACAGGTGGAAAAGCTCATCACTCTGAATACCCAGCCTGTGCTCATGACCCCGCCCACATTACGTCGTCATGTCCGCCGTCTGATTGAGCCGTCTCTTCCCAATGTATTTGTGGTATCCCACGCAGAGATCGTGGATGATATAAATTTGCAGGCTGTGGGAAAGGTAAGCTTAAAGCGTGGATAAAAAAATTTTCAGAGCACCAAGTATCCAGACGGCTCTGGCCGATATCAAGGAGACGTTAGGGGCCGATGCCATGATTCTTTCCACCCGCAAGGTGCCGAAATCACCCAAAACCCCATACGCACAGACCATGTTCGAGGTCGAGGCGGCAATCTCTTCACCCGGTAGTGATACATCTGCCCCCCCTGTTCTGAACGCGGTGGAATCCCTGAAGTCGGATATTTCGCAGATCAAAGAGATCCTTTGTGTGGCCGGTTTTGGTGCCGGGGTGCAGTCCATTTTGTGCAATCATTTTGAATCCGTGGGGGTGTTGGCCTCCCTGCTGCGCTGCGGGGTCAGCGAACGCCTGGCGGCAGATCTTGTTCAAAAAGCAGCCGCAGATCTGGATAAACGCCTTGATACGGTAACGCAGATGAAACAGTTGAAAAAAAGCGTGATGCATCTTTGTCTGGATCAATTACGCACAAAAAATTTTTTTACCCGGTCCAACAGTCCGGGACGTCCCCAGATAGCGGCCTTTGTGGGACCCACCGGTGTGGGAAAAACCACTACCATCGCCAAACTGGCCGCCTATTTGAGTTTTACCCGGAAAATAAAGGTCGGGTTAGTCTCCATAGACAACTACAGGATCGGGGCCTTTGAGCAGCTGAAAGCCTATGCCGGCATCATGGGGATTGTCTGTGTGCCCGCTTTTTCGCGCCAGGATTTGGCAGGGGCCCTGGACCGGATGAAATCCATGGAAATGATACTGATTGATACGGCAGGGCACAGCCATTATGATAAGGAAAAAATTGACAAAATCCTTGAGCTGATCAGAAATGATTTCCAGATCAGTGTGCATTTAACCTTGAGTGTTACCTCTGAATTGATTAATATGAAGGAAGCGGCATCTGCTTTTTCCGTTTTTAATCCAGACACCTATGTGTTTACAAAAATAGATGAGACAAAACGATGCGGGCACATTCTTGACCAGGTGGCCGGCTATGACTTGCCGGTGTCATTGGTGACCAATGGCCAGAAGGTGCCCGAGGATTTGATTATTCCGGACACCCATGAGCTTTTGAAAATAATTCTGAAAAAAGAGCCCAAAGGAGACTAGGTGGATCAGGCAAAAGGACTGCGGCAGATGGCCAGGATAAATGCGATGCAAAAACAGGAACAAAGCGGGGCTTCCAATGCTAATTCATACCCCAGGGTCATTGCGGTGACCAGCGGCAAGGGCGGGGTGGGCAAAACCAATATTGTGGGAAACCTGGCCGTGGCCATGGCACGGCTTGGAAAACGGGTGGTGATCATAGATACGGATGTGGGTTTAGCCAATATTGATATCGTATTTAATTTAAGACCCCAATATAACATCCGCCATCTGATATCCGGAGAAAAAACATTGTCCCAGGTGATGGTGACAACAGATCATGGCATCGGCATTCTGCCCGGGGGATCCGGGTTTGCTGATTTGACCCGTTTTAGCGAAGGAGAAAAACTGACCCTGCTGTCTGAGTTTGAGACACTTTCCGACATGGCTGATATTATTTTGCTGGATACCGGGGCCGGCATTTCATCCAATGTGCTCTATTTTAATTCATCTGCGGACCAGTGCCTGGTGGTGGCCACCACGGAACCCACCTCCATTACCGATGCCTATGCCCTGATGAAGGTCATGTCCCAGACCTATGGAATAAAGTATTTCAAGCTGGTGGTGAACATGGCGGACAACGCGACCGGTGCCAAAAAAGTTTACGGATCTTTGAGCAATGCCATGAATAAATTTTTAAAAAATGTGGTGCTGGAATACCGCGGCTATATCCCCGTTGACCCAGCTTTGCAAAAGGCTGTGCGGAACAGAAGCATCCTTTTGGATACTGTAAAACACAGTCCGGCAGCCGATGCCATATCCGATCTTGCAAAAAATTTGCTCAACGACAACAGAACGAACCAGAACCAGGGAAATCTGACCTTTTTTATGAACCAGGTGTTTGCAGCGGCCCAATGACGGTCAATTCCCAATAATCTTTACTATGTGTTCGTGAACTTACATTCTACGTTTACGAGTATGAGCACGGGCACGAAACAGGCAAAAACATGCTGTATTAAACTTAGAATTGCCGGAAGGAAATAAGAACATTTCCATGAAATATCCCCTTAAAAAAAATCAAGCGGCGTGGAAAGTCTGGCGGCAGGAAAGTATCGTCAATTACGCGTATCTGGTCCGGTACATTGCCTCCCGGTTTGCCATGCGTGTGCCTGGCAGTGTGCTTTTTGACGAACTGCTGTCAGCAGGTTCTTTGGGACTCATTGATGCAGTGGACAAATTTGATCCGGACAAACATGTCAGCCTGGAGACCTATGCCCGGTATCGTATCAAGGGGGCTATTCTGGATGAATTGCGCAGCATGGACACCTATTCAAGGTCCATGCGAAAAAAAATCCAGAATATTGCCCGGGCGGCAAAAACCATTGAGGATGAAAAAGGGCGGCCGGCCGATGAAGATGAAATCTGTGACGCTTTGGGTGTAGATCTGGAAACGTACCAGGATATGCTGACCGATATTCATGGGGCTGCTGTTCTCAGTCTGGATGATTTCATCAAAACGAAAAACAATGATGCCTCCTCCCGAACCCGTTTTCAAGATAGTCTAAACGGCGACGAAAATCCCGAAGACGACTTTTACCGGGCTGAATTAAAATCCGTCCTGGTGGAGGCCATCAAAAAATTAACGGAAAAAGAGCAGATTGTTATTTCTCTTTACTATTATGAAGAACTGACCTTGAAAGAAATTGGTGAGGTTTTGTCTTTGACGGAATCCAGGATCTGTCAGATCCATACAGCTGTTTTGGTGAAATTGCAGGTCAGTCTGGATAGTTATTTGAAATAATTAGATTTTCAGTCCCATAATCAGAATTAAATCTGCCACAGATACGCCGGATTTTAAGTCGTTATCAAGGCACGCCAATGCAAGCGTATTTAAAATATGTGCCCTTTGGCGTAACGCCCAGGGTGACTTAAAAGACAAGTAGATGGACGATTTTATTTTGATCATGGGCCTCAGGGAGGAGTTATGTCAGACCCGATTTTAAATGAAGAAGACGATCTAATTTCCCAGGATGATATTGATAGACTGATGGAGACCTCCTCAGTCGATGACGATACCGGTGAGTTGTTCCAGGATGATATAGACAGCCTGCTTAATGAATCCGGCCCGGATGAAGAGGGCTTGGACCCAGGAGAAGAGGTTGAAGGAGAGCTTTCCCAGGACGACATCGACCGCATGATGGCGGTCAATGTATTGGATGATGATGACGAATTGATTTCATTGGAAGATATCCAGGGTGTAATAAGCGGCGATACCCAAGACAACGTTAATGATGCATCAGATTCCGGTGCTGAACCAGACCCAGTTCCAGCAGTGGAAGCTGAATCACGCCAGGACGACGTGACAAAACCAGAGAAAGAAGATGCACCCGTTGACGATGCTCCGGTTCCGTCCGCATCGACCCAGGCAGAAGATCCATTTGATGAGCCCATAGATGAAATCCAGGCCGCAGATGTGGCGGATTGTATGATCACCCAGGATGCCATGGATGCCTTGATTGAGGCCGCTTTACCGGTCCCGGATGTGCCGGAGGAAGGTGACTGGCGCCCTGAAGCCGATGACGGGGACGGCGGAGAGGATGATCTGCCGGATCCTATAAACCTGGTGTCTGAAACAGATGGTGACGATCCAGGTGATGCCATCCAAGAAAGTGAAGATGAGATCACCCAGGAAGATATTGATGCGCTTCTCCAGCAATCAGATGAGAAAGATGAGTTGTTGGATGAAGATGAAGATATCCTTATATCCCAGGATGACATTAATACCCTGCTCATGGCCACAGATCAGGAAGATGAAGACATTCTCGGCGATATTAGCGGAGAAGACGATGTGTCTGATCTGGAGGACCATCGCAATGATGTGTTTGATGAACTGGAATCCGATGCAGGGCAGGTGGTCCTGGAAGAGATTGACGGTGCCGGGCACTCCGATGGAAAAGAATCTTCCCCGGCAGTATCGTCTAAAATAGGCGAAAAGATAAAAGCACTTTTCAAAGCAAGGGTAATTCTTGCTGCCGCTTCTGTCTTGCTGTTCATGGGTATATCCGTTCCTTTAAGTTATTTTTTATTTTTTTCAAGTGAGCCCGAGCCTTTGCCGGAAAGACAGGCCGCCTCCTTGACTGAAATTGATCTTATCCAGGACGGCCAGGATACTATTTCTGAAGAGATGCCGGTTTTACCGCCCAGCCGCAGGGCAGGAACAATTTTGCTGCCGGATTTTATAATTCTGGCATCCGATCAAAGCCGGACCATGACCTATGTGTCTGCAGATGTCTCTATTGATTATTCAGATCAAAGGGCTTATGATGAAATAAACGGTAATCTTGCCTTTTACCGGGATTTAATTTACGAAGCGATTCAGACCCGCCTGGTGTCGGAAAAGAACAATGAGGTGACGGAAGCCGATTTGTTATGGGGTGTGGAGGTTTCATTAAAAAAGGTGTTGCCGCCCCAATATATTGACAAGATCAGTTTTGAATCTTTTAGCGCAACTTAAGAGCCCATGGAAATAATACAGGAAAGAGATGACCACAGTTCATGGACATAACCAGATTCTGCAGCAATCCAGTATCGCCCAGGATTTGAGCCATCAGATTCAATCTCCCAAGCCGGACCCTGACCAGGCAGCAGTACAACATCAAAACCAGCAGGTGGTAAGGAATACAACTGTTCAGGAAAGCGAAGAAACGTTTTGTTTAACACAGGAAAAAGACAAGGAAACGCGGCAAAAAAAACAGAACCCCAAAGATGACCTGCTGCCGGCTCCGGATGGGATGGGCCGGCTTATAGATACCACGGCATGATGCTCAAGCTTCCCATTGAATTTCTTGTTGTCCTTTCATTTATCATTGACCTGTTTTTAATCTTCCTGCTGTTTCTTTTTATTCGGCGGGCCAACCGGTTCCAAGGCCGTCCAGACCCTAAGCCTGGAACTGACCTTGAAGAAATTGCCGCCCAGACCCGTAAAGAAGTCCAGGTTGTGGTCAGGGAGGTTCTGACTGAAGCGTCTGAAATGATTGAACCTATTTTGAAAGCCTCAAAAGATGCGGCCATGGAGTTTGAACGGCTGGCAAAGGAGAAACAGGCACTGACCCGAAAACTTGATCAGTCTCTGGACTCAAAAATTATCAGCATCAATCTGCTGTTATCCCGGGCCGAGACCTTGTATACCCAGCTCGAAAATCAGCATAATTCCCTGCTTAATGCCCTGCCCAAAGGCGGGACTGCGTTATTTCACAAGGAGACTGATACCCTTGATCAACAGCAGCGGATTATAGATCTTTATTATCAGAAGATGGATGTTGACACCATTGCAGAGAGGCTTTCCATACCCAAGGGAGAGGTGGCCCTTGTCATTGACCTGAAGGAAAAATTTATTGCAATGGAGAAATCCAGATGATCCCAAGCCTGCCCCTTGCTTCCCTGAAAGTTATCGGTGGTCATCTGGAACCATCCAAGGGGTTGGATCTCATGAATTTAAAGCCCGGGCAGGTGTTAAATGCAAAAGTGCTTGATGCCAGCTCCCCAAACCAGGTCCAATTGCTTGTGGACGGTCAGAAACTGACGGTTTCCACCCCGCTTCCTTTGGCCCGGGGCATGGATCTGTCCCTGGCGGTTGTTCGTTCCCAGGATAGCATTGTGCTAAAGCCGGTTCCTGACGCCCGGTCTGCGTCTGTATCCATTGATACGGCAGGATCTGCACTAAATACCGGTCAGAACACTGCGTTTCAAGCCGCTTCCCTGACAAAAATTTTTCAGGGGTTGACTGCGCTTAGCCAAACCCGGGAGCCGGCCCTGAATGATATCCTAATGGGGCTTTCACTGAAATCCGATGTTCGGGATGATCAGTTTTTACCCCGCATTCTAAAAAATATGGGCCTAGGTTTTGAAAAAAAATTGGCAGAGGGTTTTGACGGTGTCTCGGATAAAAAAACAATTGCCTATGCAATCAAGCAACTGGCAGGCCAGGATCTGAAAGCGGCCTCTTTATCCCTTGCGGTCATGGAAAGCGATCCGGGCAAGGCCAATGTATTAAAACAGATCTCAGATGCATTGGATCATTTTGCCCAGCTCAATGTCAAATCCGGGGATGGTGGACAAAGTCATGAAGGCACACGATTTCTTCTGCCGTTTCCTGTCTGGCAAGAGGATGGCTTTGATTTCGGCCAACTCATGGTGGACACGGGAAAGGCAGGCAAAACAAATAAAGGGAAAAAAATGCTCAGCATCTCCCTTTTATTGAACATGACGGTTCTCGGTCCTTTGCGGGCGGATTTTTCCATTCTGGATAAAACCATTGCAGGCCGGTTCTTACTGGAGAATCAGGCAACCTGTGATTATCTTTCCCCCAAGATTTCAGATTTGCGACAGCGTTTGTCCGGGATCGGATACCAGGCAGGAAACATCGACTGCCAGGTGGCCCGGCCGGAACAGATTTCCCCAACCAGTTTAATGCGTTCCATGAAAGCGCCCGATGACATTCAGGGCTTGAATATTGTGGTTTAATCATGGCACCTGGAACCAAAAGAAAAAAAGCCGTTGCCCTGACATATGACAGGGTCAAAGACGCGGCACCCAAGGTAACGGCTAAAGGCCAGGGAAAGGTAGCTGAAAAGATCATTGCCCTGGCACTGGACCATGGGGTCCCGGTAAAGGACGACCCTGATCTGTTAGAGGTCCTGGCATCCCTTGACATCAGCCAGGAAATTCCCGCTGAAATATATGTCGCAGTGGCGGAACTTCTTGCGTTTGTCTATGGGGTTAATGCTGAGAGGCCTTAAATTAACTGTGCTGGATTAAACAATTATTACGGAGCGTTTCCATGCCTTGTCCCATAAAAATACACCGGCTTATGGTTATGTTATTTGCGATCCTTGCCCTGGATGCATGTACAGTCTTGCATTTAACTTGTGCAGCAGCTTCCACATCAAATGTATTCATTGTTCCGCCCCAGGAAAATACGGTGGCAGGCCAAACCACCCAGTTTACTCTGTTTGTCCAAAATTCAGGCACCACGAATATCATTTCAAAGGATTATGATTCCGTCATGGTAAGGGTGGGCTTAAACGATCAGAAGCGCCTGGTGAGGGCTATTTGTGTGGAAACCACACCTGACGGCACAGTGATGATTCCGGCCGGCGGATTCACCAAACTGACCTATGAGTTTGAACTGCCCCAAGACATGACCGGGACGGTCAGCCTGGCCCTTGAAGATTTCAAGTCCAGCCCGGTGTTGTTTGCCGCGGTTCAATCTGTTGAACCACAGAACCGGAAAAGGGAAAATCCAAGCCAGGGGCAACTGGTCATTGGAGAAAAACAGAACGAATTCCAGCCCTTTTTAAAAAATTTGTCTGCCTACGAGCCGGTCTATTTCCTGTTCGGTGTGGATCCAGGACTGGAAAAAAGTAAATTTCAGGTCAGTTTTAAGTACAAGCTGTTCAATGCGCCCTTTGACAGCCGGGGGTTGAATTCCCTGGTGGATGGTTTTCATCTGGCCTACACCCAGACCTCTTTCTGGGACCTTGATTCAACATCCAAACCCTTTAACGATTCCAGTTATAAGCCGGAGTTGTTTTACCTGGTACCCAAAATTGATTTAGATCTGCCATGGGTTAAATTTTTTGGTGTCCAGAGCGGATTCCAGCATGAGTCCAACGGCAAGGGCGGGAATGATTCCAGGTCCACAAATTATATATACATCAAGCCGATCATGGAGATTTCTCTTTTTGACGAGGCTTATCTGGCCGTTGCCCCCAAACTTTGGGTATATGTGATGAATGAGAATGAAAACAACCCCGATCTGGCAGACTTTCGAGGATATTTTGATTTGCAGATCCAGGTAGGCAAACCCATGGGGCTGTGTCTGGATACCCACACAAGGTGGGCCGAAGCGGGCCCCAGTATCCAGGCAGACTTAAGTTATCCATTGACCTCGTTTTTCAACAACGGGCTTAATCTCTACCTGCATCTGCAGTATTTCAATGGCTATGCGGAACGTCTGAAGGAATACAGCTTAGAAGAAGAGATCTTCCGGGTGGGTGTTTCCCTGAGCCGGTAAAAACAAAAAATGTCCTCCATATATAGACGTTGAAGGTTTTGCCCTGACTTACGACCCACGAGTTCCATGCCAAATCTACATGCGATTGCCCTGTATCGGGTAATTTTTACCGTTGACATCCGTGGATATTTAGAATAAGTAAAAATCCTTAATGTTGCGGCTGGAGCCGTATAGCGTTTAAGAGCGTGTTTGGTAATTGATGAATCGGCTGCAATCCCATGAAAATGGCTCCAATTTCCCCAAATTTTATGTCAATAGTCCGGCTATTCACAGAAAATTTGTGAAAAGTTGGTTCTCATTTTCATGGAATTTCGCCTCGATTCCCTAATTATCAAACACGCTCTAAAAAGAGTTAAATTTATTAAAAGGCCATGAAGGTTCTGCGCTGCTGGAATAGCAGCGTATGATTTCATGGCCTTTCTGCGTTCTAACCATTTATTTCAAAAGGAGAAATTTTAATGCAAAAAAGATGTATTGGTGTTTTCGGTGTTCTGTTTGTTCTGTCTTGTTTTGTTGTGCCCGCAGCCCTTTCCCATGAATTTATTGTCAAACCGGCAACCATGGATCCCCATGCCCATCAGGTGCTGCCGTTAAGCGTTTTGTCCGGCCACATATTTATGGTCAGTGAAGAGATGGAGCCCGCAGAGCATGTGGTTTTATCTCTTGTGAAGGGTAAAGATGTCAAGCCGGTTTCCATTGAAAAAAACCCCACCCTGATGACCCTGGATGCTGCTGTTACACTTGAAGGTGAAGGTTCTTATCTTTTGTGCGGCCATAGACAAGGCGTTATTTGGACCAACACCAGTCAGGGTTGGAAACAGGGCAGTAAAAAAGGATTGAAAAATGTGATTTCAAGCGGCAAATATGAAAAATTCTGCAAAACCCTGGTTCATGTGGATGTGCCGGATAAAGATACATATAAACACGTCGTTGGCCAGGATCTGGAGATCGTTCCCCTGGATGACCCTGCGTCCCTGACCCCTGGAGACGAAGGCCGGTTTAAGGTTCTGTTCAGGGGCAGGCCGTTGGCCACTACCGTTTATGCCTCCTATGATGGTTTCAGTTCCCGGCCCAACACTTGGGCTTATATGACTGAAACCGACGAGACCGGAGTTGCCTATGTTAAATTTCATCACCCGGGGATCTGGATGATCCGGGTGAAAAACAAGATTGATCAGGCCACAGAGGATTATGATGCCCATGTCATGAAATCTGTCCTGGTTTTCAATGTGAAATGAAACAGGCGATTTTAAACAGGCGTCTTTTGATGGTTCTGGTGTTCTGTAGTCTTTCAGTCGGAACGGTTCATGCCCATGGCACAGGGTTTCGATTGCTGCCAGACAGTGATGTGATTGCAGTTCGTTTTTTTTATACCGGTGGGGCGCCCATGGCCTATGCCCAGAGCCATATCCAGGGACCGGAGTCGGATCAGCCTGAACATCAGAACGGCCGGACCGATTGCAAGGGAATTTTCGCCTTTTGCCCGGATCGGCCCGGAACATGGCATTTGACCGTGGACGATGGAAGAGGGCACAGGGTGAATGCAAAGATTGAGGTTGACGATAATTTTAAGGCGGCACAGCCCAAGGCTGGTCAGGCCAACAGGCCGGACTCTCCTCGATGGATTGAGATACTTTCAGGCCTTAGTTTCCTGATGAATATCGCTTTGATTTCGATCATATTAAAAAAGCGGAAATGAGAAGCTCACGATCCCTGTGACATAAGGCCCATGATCAAAAAATCCGGCATATCTGTGGCCGATTTAATTCTGATCATGGGCTTTATTTTTCAATTTCAAAAAACAGATCGTTGGAGAGATATTCCCTTGCATGGCCCATATAATTATCAGCCGATTTTTTCAGCTTCTGGTCAATCTCTTTCTGGTTTGCGTAAACTTTTTTTACCCTGCCCGGCGAACCCGTAACAAGAGAGTACGGTTCAATGATTGTGTTTTCCAGGACAAGGGCCCCCGCTGCAATGACGCAACCTTTCCCAATCACGCTGTTGTTCAAAAGAACGGCACCCATACCGATCAGGCAGCCGTCCCCAATGGTGCATCCGTGAACACAGCAACTATGACCGATGGTGACGCCGTTACCGATGATCAAAGGGATGTTTGTGGCCACATGGCCCATGCACAGATCCTGGATATTGGTTCGTTCACCAATGCGGATTTCAGCGACATCTCCCCTGAGAACCGTTTGAAACCAGACTGAAGAATCCCGGCCGATCTGCACATCTCCTATAATCTTGGCACCAGGTGCGATGAAAACGGAGTCGTGAATGTCCGGTACAATATTTTTATATGCGTACAGTGTCATAAAATTTTCCGTTTGAACGTTTATTTTATTTCAAGGTGTTTTTCTGATCCCGTTCGCGTTTTTTGCGGCTCTGTTCTTTGCGCTGCTTATTCCGCTTTGTTTTAATTTTCTTTTTCTTCTCCTGGATTCTCCTGGACGCCTTTGTGTTGCCGGAAAACTCAATCTTACCGGTTTTTTCCCGGAAATAAAGTTTAACAGGGGTCAAGCTCAGCGGGATCATCTGGCGCAGCTGGTTGATCAGATACCGTTTGTAAGAAAAGTGTACGGCGTTGGGATAATTAACAAAACAGACAAAGCAAGGGGGTTTCACTGCCACCTGGGACGTATAAAAAAACTTGATGCGCCGCCCCTTGTGAAGGGATGGCTCGTCTCTGTACACGGCATCCTCAATGATCCGGTTGACCATGCCAGTATTGACCCTATGGCAGTATTCCTTATAAACCTTTTCCACCTCATCAAAAATCTTGTGGCAGCGCTGGCCGGTTTTGGCTGAAATGGTTATGGCAGGTGCAAAAGCCAGGAACCTTGCTTTCTGGCGTAACTCTTTGATAAATACCTGCTGCCCCTTTTCGGACTTGTCCACAAGATCCCATTTATTGAGCAGGAAAATGGCCCCGCATCCCCTTTTTTCAGCATAGCCTGCAATGGTGATGTCCTGATCTGTGATCCCCTCGGAACAGTCAATGAGAATCAACGCCACATCACAATCTTCCATACTGTCCAGGGCTTTAATAATGGAAAATTTCTCAAGCTTATCCGTAACCTTACCTTTGCGGCGGATGCCTGCGGTATCTTTAAGGATAAACTTTCGGCCTTTCCGGTTCACGGACAATTCAATGGCATCCCGGGTGGTACCGGCCTTATCGTTGACCACCACACGCTGTTCTCCGAAAAGCCGGTTGGCAAGGGATGATTTCCCCACGTTGGGACGCCCGATGATGGCAATACGGACAGGGCCGTTGTCATCCTCTTCCTTGGACTCAGCCTGAACCGGCGCATCGGGCAGCAGGGCAACCAGATCGGAGAGAAAATCCCCTACCCCCAGACCATGTTCGGCTGACACCTTGTAAAACCGGTCCACACCCATGGTGTAGAATTCCCCAAGCTCGTCCTCCTGGCGATGCAGGCTTTCAATCTTATTAATCAGATACAAAACAGGCTTTTGCGTACGGCGTAAAAGATCGGCAAGATCCCGGTCATAGGGAGAAAGCCCTGCCCGGCCATCTAAAACAAACACCAGGACATCGGCCTGGGCCACGGCTCGCAACAGCTGTTTCTTGATTTGGGATGCAAAATAATCATCATCCGCACTTAAAAAACCACCGGTATCAACCAGGGTAAAGGCTTTATCCTCCCACTGGGTATCAGCATACTGCCGGTCCCGGGTCACGCCTGGCATATCATCCACCAGGGCATGGCGGGACTTTGTAATTCTGTTGAACAGAGTGGATTTTCCAACATTGGGGCGGCCGACAAGGGCCACAACCGGTTTCATATTTGTTTCTCCCGGACAAAGAATGGAAACAATAAAATCCACCATATCACTTGTCCTTTTACCTGGTTTCCCCATTGCGCCAATGGATTCATATTTCAATATACTCCCATTGACGCGCCTTGAAACCAGGCAATCAAATCATATCAATTGGGCGGCACTCTATTTGGTGGGTTTTAAATTTCCGTGGACCTAATCTTACCCCTTGGGTTCTATTATTTACAAAGACAGTCCCTACACCCAGAATTCAATTTTCTATACCTAGTCTGCCATATCCATGAAGTATATGGCAAAACGATGTATTTAACAATGGCGTTCTCTATTCTCTGTTTTTTGCTGTCCAATTTTTTCAGCTCTTTAGGAAGCTCATCTCCACGCATGCTGCCAAGTTCTATATCTTCCTTAGCCACTTGCAGCCTTTGAGTGTGATTATCCAGTTGAAAAGATACATGGCTGTGCAAACCGGTTTCTTTCTGCCTATGTTTATCGTGGCCGTGAGCTGGTGTACTGCGACCCGCCCTATCTTCACCATACCCGCAGCTCATCTCGTCGATATCGTTTTGACTATGAGCAGCAGGATCATATTGAGTTGCTTACGATTCTCAAGGCACTTCCCTGTTCGGTAATATTGTCCGGTCATCCCTCTGATCTCTACGATGAACTGTTACCGGATTGGGGTAAGGCCCATGATCAAAATAAAATCGTCCATCTACTTGTCTTTTAAGTCACCCTCGGCGTTACGCCAAAGGACACATATAACCAATATGCGTCCGTTGGCGTTTGAGTATCAACGCAAGGACCGCATTGCCAGGAGTCAGGTTCATCTTGTTAGGAACCATGGTGTTGATTGTTTCTACCAAATTGATCCGTTCAGCATATTCTTTAAATATTGGGTAAAAACCGAACATCAGTGAAGCGCCATTTTTCAGTCTTGAGTCTATTCATGCTATCCCCTCTATTCTCTTTTGGTTATTTTAGGGGTAGCATAATAGAAGAATTTGAGTTTATCTATGCAAACTTTAATTAATATTAAAAATATGTTAGATACATATCTGTTTGTTACAACTTATTGATTTTAATAAAAAATAAAATAGAATAGAATAAAGAATCATCTATAGGGTGCGGAATGTAAGTTGAACAATTCCCTGGCCCTTATCTACCCCCTGCAGAAATGTGTTCTCCTGGGGCACTATAATTGGGGAACCCTCCTGGGGAATCCTGGGAACAACTTTGTTGTCTGAAGAGACCACAAATTTTATTTTCACCGCACCATCCGAGACCATGGACACTTCAATGCCGAACTCTTCAAAGGTTCTGAGCATCACGGCATTGGCAAACTGGGCAGGCGAACCTTTGTAGGTAACTTCCATAATGGCATGGGAAGAGCCTAATTCCCGGGGGGAAATATCTTCAATTTCCCGAATGTCTTTAAGCTGACGCTTCAGGGCAATGAACCGGGTCAGAAAATTGTCCCCTTCCACATAGAGGTCAAAGGTTCTTTTTTCCTTCATGATCTGGGCCCAAAACCCTTGAATTTTTTCCTTCAAGGTTTGCCCGGCAGTCTGTGCTGCCTGGGCCAGAGCCTGGCCTGCACCACGGGTATCTGTACTTTTGGCTGTGGCCGTGGCCGTTGTATAACTCACCTCTTTTTGTGAAGCCATATCCAGCACCGTAAATGACACATCCGCTTCAAACGTTTTTTCATTCCCCATCCGGTTAGCGGACTTCTGGGCCGATGCCTTGCCAAAGACTATCATATCGGCTTCAAGGGCCTGCCCAAGCGCCATGGCTGCTGCCTGATCATCCATGGACGAAAATATAACATGATAGGCGCCAGGGTCAGGATACTTGTTTTCTGTCACCACCAGCGGAATACGGGCCTGATCAAACACGGCGCTCAATGTTTTTTCAGCAATGGAGGTATAGGGTCGACCTTCCGGCCGCCACCACCAGCACCGGGGTTGCTCATCTTCCGGTCCCTGTTCTCCGATGAACAAAAGAACCTTTGGGTTGTTCCGGGCCTGCTTGAAGATGCCCGAATCACGCAGGTATTTCTCTAAAAGCGCCAGGCTGATCTTCGATTCCACCCCCACAAGATATGCCCCGTTGTAGACCATGCCGTTGATGACCCGGTAAGTGGACACAACATCCATGGTGTGGTTCAGGAGTTGGTCATAAATAAAATCAAGATGTTTACCTAATTTCTGCTGGGATACCACAGCGGCAAATGCATTTTGGACCGCCTTGTCCAGGGCATCTCTCACTGCTGCCTTTTGGGCGCCGGACCTGTCCTGACCACTGATTTGATGACGGCCGATGGTGATATAGGCACTATCCTGCCCGGCCGCCATGACGCCGGCCAAGGGAAAACAAAAAACCGTAACTATAAATGCGATCAATAAAAACCGTAATGGGGTAATCATGGTCAAACCTTTCTGAGGATGGAATAATCTGCAATCAATTCCAGTAAATGTTTTGAGTTCGATTCAGGAAAGATATCCAGGGCGCTCCTGGCTGACTGCACATGCTCAAAGGCACGGTTGTTGGTATACTCAATGCCCCCCAGGCGGGTCAGACGCTCTTTAAGGGCTTGAAACGCTGCTGGATCAAACTGTGGCTGGGCCATGGCCGCCAGCATCCATTGGCGATCCTTTTGGTCAGCTTTTCCAAGGCTGTGAATCAGGGGCAAGGTGAGCTTGCCTTCCCGCATATCTGCCCCGGGGTTTTTGCCCAATTGTTCGGCGGTGGCAGTATAGTCCAGCAGGTCGTCCGCCATCTGAAAGGCCATACCCAGGTGCCAACCGTAATTTTTCAGGGCGGTTTCTTCATTCTGATCCGCTTTGGCGACAATGGCGCCAGTGCGGCAGGCTCCCTGGATCAGAACGGCTGTCTTACGTTCTATGATCTCATTGTACTGGGCTTCCGTAAGATCTGGATCGCCCTTTTTTTCCATCTGGAATATCTCGCCCTGGGACATGTCTGCTGTAATCCGGGCAATCACTTCAATGACCTGGGGGGATTTTGTTTTTGCGGCAATCACAAGGGCTGTGGCCAGAAGGAAATCCCCTGTGAGGACCACGGTTGGGGGATCCCACAGGGTGTGGGCACAGGGTTTGCCCCGGCGTGTACCAGAACCGTCCACCACATCATCATGGAGCAGGGTGGCCGCATGAAGATACTCAAAAATAGTGGAAAGCTCAATTTCCTGACCGGTCTGAAACCCGCACATGCGGGCCGCATGGATCATCAGCAGCGGGCGCAGCCGTTTACCGCCGGCAAAGAGCAGATGGCCTGCCACCTGCCTGACCAGATCCAGATTCGGGGTCAGATTCCTTTCAAGGACCTGCTCCACCAGCAAAAGGTCTGTGCCGGCCAGGGCCATAATCTTTTTCTTTATATCGTTTGTCACACCATCTCTCCGGCAATATCATATTCAAATGCGTCGGTTATTTTTACCTGAACCAGACTGCCGATGTCCACCCCATCTGAATAAATAAATGTCACCCCATCCACTTCCGGAGCCTGGAACCGGGTTCTGCCGATGTATACCCCTGCTTCGGGATTCTCTTCCACAAGCACCGGATAGACACGGCCCAGATGCCGGGCATTGCGTTTTTCGGAAATTTTTGCCTGGGCCGCCATAATGGTGTCATGCCGCAGTTCTGCCAGATCTTCGGGGATATGATCGCGTAACTTGTGGGACGGCAGATCCTGGGAATCTGAATAGGTGAATACACCCAGGTGATCAAATTCCACCTTCTGTATAAATGCCAACAGATCCTTGAACTGCTCATCTGTTTCACCGGGAAAACCAACAATGACAGTGGTTCTTAGCACTGCCTCCGGATCCAGGCGGCGGATATCGCAAAAAAGCAGGGCAAGATCCTGCTGGGTGTAAGGCCGGCCCATGCGTTTAAGGACTCCATCATGGGCATGCTGAATGGGCACATCGTAATATGAACAGATGTTGTCATGGCGTTGCACCGCTTTGATGATCTGTTTATCAAGGGTGCATGGATGGGTATACAGGAATCGAAGCCAGGCGGACGGAGCTTTTTGGGCCATCTTTTCCGCAGTGATTTCAAGCACCCTGTGAAAGGCTCCTTTGCCCAGGTCCAGGCCGTAATCCGAGGTGTTCTCCGCTGTGAGGATAATCTCTTTGACCCCTTTATCCAGAAGACCGCAGACCTCCTTGCAGATCTGCGCAACGGGCCGGGAACGCTGGCGGCCCCGCAGACGGGGAATAATGCAATAGGTGCAGTGACGGCTGCACCCTTCGGACACCTTAATGTAAGCGATTTTTTCATCCAAAAGCCTGCGGGCCTGTACAGGGATCTCCACCTGCCGGGAACCGGGCTTGGGAAACAGAATAAAGGGCATCTTACCGGCATGTTCTACGGCGTTTACAATGTGATCACAGGCTGCGGTGCCTAAAAAAGCATCCACTTCCGGCAGACTGTCCAAAAGTGACGGGTCATCTTTATACCGCTGGGCAAGACAGCCCGTGACAACCAGCCGCCGGCACCTGCCTGCTGTTTTAAATTCCGCCATCGCCAAAATAAGATCAACCGCCTCCTGGGAGGCGGTTGAGATAAACCCGCAGGTGTTGATAATGATGACCTCGGCCTGGACTGGGTCAGTTATGATCTGATGGCCGGCTGTAATCAACCGGCCGAGCATAATCTCACTGTCCACTTGGTTTCTGGAACAGCCCAGGCTCTCAAGGTAGATTTGCATCAAATTATATGGATTTTGCCATCAGGTCTCCCACAAGGGCGGAAAACCGTGCTGGATTATCAAGCTTGCCACCTTCGGAAATCACGGCAATATCATAAAGCAGGTCACAATAGTCCGTGAGCACGGGATTTGTGGTATCGGTCTCAAACACAGACTTAATTTTTTCCATGACCGGATGGGTGACATTAACTTCCAGGGACCGCTTCTGATCCGGTGCTTTCTGGCCCGAGGCTTTCAGGATTTTTTCCATATAAGCGCTCATGGCCCATTCATCGCCTGACAGGCAGGAGACAGAGTCCTTGAGCCGGTTGGAGACCACCACATCCTTCACCTTGCTTTCCAATTTGCCTTTAAGAAAAGAGAGCAGCGCAGAATACTCATTTTTCTTTTCGTCATCCACCTTTTCCAGGTCAAGATCGCCCTTTTCAGCACTTTTCAGTTTCTTTTCCTTGTACTCCGGCAGGGACTGGGTCACCCATTCATCAATGGGGTCCACCATGAGAAGAACTTCGTAGTCCTTTGCTTTGAGCGCTTCAAGCAGCGGGGAATTGACAAGGGAGGCCAGATTTTCACCTGTGATGTAGTAAATCTCTTTCTGGTCCTCTTGCATGTTTTCAATGTACTGGTCAAGGGTCACATATTTGTCACCGGACTTGGTGGTTTTGTACCGCAGCAACGATGCCAGCCGTTCCTTGTTGTCATAATCCGTGGGGATACCGGCTTTAAGCGCCTGGCCGAACTCTTCATAGAATTCAATGTATTTGTCATCTTCCATGCCTTCAAGCCGGGCAAAAATCTGTTTGACCAGATTTTTTCGGATATTTCTGACCAGGCGGTTTTCCTGAAGAATCTCGCGGCTGACATTGAGATTCAAATCCGGGGCATCCACAATCCCCTGGACAAAGCCCAGGTATTCGGGCAGAAGCTCCTTGCAGTCATCCATGATGAAAATCCGTTTGCAGTAAAGCTGCATGCCGTGTTTCCGTTCCGGCCGGAACATGTCAAAGGGGGCTTTGGAGGGAAGATACATGAGCACATCATACTCGGTGACCCCTTCAAATTTTTTGTGAATAATTTCAAAAGGGTCATCCCAGTTATGGGAGATGTGCTTATAAAACTCCTTGTGCTCATCTTCGGTCACATCATCCTTGGACTTGGCCCAGATCGCTTTCATGGAGTTCAGGGTTTCATCTTTTCTGACTTTCCGAAAGGTTTCCCCAATGGGCTTGCCGTCCTTATCTTTGATAATCTCATTTTCAGGAATGGGCTCGCTGGTCTCCACGTTCATGATGATGGGGTAGGTTACAAAGTCGGAATGTTTTTTAACGATGTTGCGGATAATGTACTCTTCGGTGAAATCCTTGTCCCCCTCTTCCGGGTCTTTAAGGAACAGGGTGATCTGGGTGCCCCGGTCTTGTTTTTCAATCTCTTCAAGGGTATATTCACCCTGGCCGTCGGATTCCCACCGCACACCCTTTTCCTGGCCCGGGGCTTTGGTGTCCAGGCGCACCTTGTCTGCCACGATAAACGCAGAATAAAACCCTACGCCAAACTGGCCGATGAGCTCCGGGGAGAGGCCTGTTTCATTTTTTGATTTTTCCAGAGCTTCCATAAAAGCAGCGGTGCCGGACTGGGCAATGGTGCCGATATTGGCGTCAACCTCGTCAAAGGTCATGCCGATACCGTTATCCGTAATGGTGAAGGTCTTGGCGTCCTTGTCCGCAGCCAGGCGGATATGATAATCATTGTCATCGGCAAACAGGTCCGGTTCTGTCTGTTCCTTGAACCTGGCCTTGTCAATGGCATCCGAGGCGTTTGAAATCAATTCCCGGATAAAAATTTCCTGGTTGGAATAAAGCGAGTGGATAATCAGATGCAAAAGCTGTTGCACTTCGGTTTTAAATTGTCTGGTTTCTTTCTCTGACATTGCAGCTCCTAAAGGATTTTACAGTTAAAATTAAATTTTTTAATAATAATTATCGCAAAAAGCCGATTGTCAAGCGCAGATAAGGAAGATTCATGAACATCCCTTCATATATTGAAAAACTTCATTCCGCTGTTGTTTCGGCCGACCACCCGCCGCCTCCGGACACCGGGCAGTATAAACCCGCATCTGTGATGGCGCTTTTTCTGTTCAATCAGGAACCGTCGCTGCTCTTTATCCAGAAAGCAGACCGGGAAGGGTATGCCTGGCGCAACCAGATGGCTTTCCCCGGCGGGCATCTGGAGAAAGCAGATGGGTCGGCCAGCCAGGCGGCCTTTCGTGAGCTGTATGAAGAAACAGGCATTATGCCTGATAATGTGCAGTACATCGGATCCCTGGGCCATTTTCAGACCTTGAAAAACAGGGATATCCACGCATTTACCGGAGTCTGGAATCAGCAAGATGAGATCGTTTTTGCGCCACACGAAATTTCAAGGGTGTTTGAAATACCCTTTGGAACGCTTCGGCAGACTCACCTGGAAAAGGGATTTGCCGGCCGCAGCCCCAATGTCATGGAATTGACTTATCCATATAAAGACGTGGTGATATGGGGGGTGACGGCCCAGATTGTTCATCACTTAATCGAAGTGGTCGGAGACATATCAGAAAATTGACGCGACAGGCTGTCCGCTCCCTCTGTTGCGTAAACACAAGCTTATTCGTTGTTGATCCTGGTGTTTAACCTGATAGACACCTTAACAACCAGAAAACCGGAAAGTCCTGCCAACAGCAACGGAAACCATATATGGCGGGCAAACCTAGGGTCGCCGCCAGCCACAATCACCCCGCCCACGGCAAAGCAGAAGACCAGCACCATGGACCAGATCAGAACCCGGCAGGCAAAGTTGGAATCATACCAGGGCGTTATGGTTTTTCTAAAAACGGGATTCGGGTCAAGCTGCATGGTGCTCCTGGGTGACTTGTGTCAAAAAACCACAATATATAGTTTTTTTTCTTGACATCTAACTATATATTGCATTAACCTTGATCTGCAGTCCGGGATTTCCTGCCTGCATTTCCATCAGAATATGTAAATATCAATCAGATTTCAAGGGGTAGCCAGATGTTTGAACAGATCAAAAAAAGAGACGGGCGGGTAGCTGCGTTTGATTCTTCTAAAATAACAAATGCGTTGGTCAAAGCAGGTGCCGCGACCAACGAATTCAACGGCAGGGACGCCAAAAAAATGACCATGCGGGTACTGACCCTTGCCCGGGATCTTCACCTGGGACCCATTCCCGAAGTGGAGGAGATCCAGGATATTGTGGAACGGGTGCTTTTGGATTCCCCGTTTTACAAAACGGCCAAGGCATACATCCTCTACCGGGAGCAGCATAACCAGATCCGGAAAATAGCCATCAATGAAAACGTCGGTCTCATGGAATCTTATATCAGCCGCATGGACTGGAAGGTCAGGGAAAATTCAAACATGAGCTACTCCCTCCAGGGGCTGAACAATTACATCTCTTCGGATATCACAGCCGAATACTGGCTCAATAAAATCTATCCCCCGGCCATCCGGGATGCCCATTATGCCGGAGATATCCATATCCATGATTTAAGCCTTCTGTCCGTATACTGTGTGGGCTGGGATCTGCAGGATCTTCTCCTTGAAGGATTCAAAGGCGTGGCCGGTAAGGTGGAATCCTCTCCGCCCAAACATTTCAGAAGCGCCCTGGGCCAGGTTGTCAATTTTTTCTATACCTTGCAGGGAGAAGCGGCAGGGGCCCAGGCCATGTCCAATTTCGATACCTTGCTGGCCCCCTTTGTCCGGTATGACAACCTTGAATACAAAGAGGTCAAACAGGCGCTGCAGGAATTTGTTTTCAACATCAATATCCCCACCCGGGTGGGCTTTCAGACGCCGTTCACCAACATTACCATGGATCTGAACGTGCCGGGCACGCTCAAGGACAGCCCTGTCATCATCGGCGGAAAATATCAGAAAGAGACCTATGCTGCATTCCAATCTGAGATGGACATGATCAATTCAGCCTTTGCAGAAGTGATGATGGAAGGCGATGCCAAGGGCAGGGTCTTCACATTCCCCATTCCCACCTATAATATTACGGCAGATTTTAACTGGTCCAACCCCAAACTGGAAAATATCTGGAAAATGACGGGTAAATACGGCATCCCCTATTTTTCCAACTTTGTCAATTCCGACATGGACCCCGAGGATGCGCGCTCCATGTGCTGCCGCCTGAGACTGGACAACCGGGAACTGCGCAAGCGTGGCGGCGGTCTTTTCGGTGCAAATCCGTTGACCGGCTCCATTGGGGTGGTTACCCTGAACCTGCCCAGGATCGGGCGCCTTGCCCAGGATGAGGCTGATTTTTTCAAACGCATGGATAAACTGATTGATATCAGTGCAGAATCTTTGGGCATCAAGCGCAAAATTCTTGAAAAATTTACCGAAGGCGACCTGTACCCGTATTCAAAATTTTATTTGAGAAAAATCAAGGAAAACACCGGTGTTTACTGGCGCAACCATTTTTCCACCATTGGCGTTCTTGGCATGAATGAAGCCTGCCTTAATTTCCTGGGCACGGACAGCGGCATTGCCACCCCCCGGGGCCAGGCCTTTGCCATCAAGGTCATGGATCATATCCGAAGCAAAATCGAAAGCCTGCAGGAAGCGACCGGTGAAATATTCAACCTGGAAGCAACCCCTGCCGAAGGCACCACCTACCGGTTTGCCAAACTGGATAAAAAGAAATTCAAAAACATTGTGTGCGCCAATGAAGAACAGTTTAAAAACGGATCTGATCCCTTTTACACCAACTCCACCCACCTGCCGGTGAACTATACCGACGATCTGTTTGAGGCCCTGGAACTGCAGGACGAACTGCAGACAAAATACACCGGCGGTACGGTTCAGCACCTGTTCCTGGGTGAGGAGGTCGTTGACACTGAAACGGTCAAACACATGGTATCCAAAGTGTCCAACACCTTCCGTCTGCCATATTTCACCCTGACACCCACCTTCAGTGTCTGCCCCTCCCACGGCTATATTTCAGGGGAACATGCCAAATGTGATACCTGCAATGCCGATACGGAAATCTACTCCAGGGTGGTGGGCTATCTGCGGCCGGTGAGCCAGTGGAACAACGGCAAGCAAACGGAATTTAACATGCGAAAGACCTACACCCCCCATAAAGTGGTGGCAAAGATCGCATCCTAAGCTTATCATCCCATGTATATTGGCGGATTTCAAAAAAATTCTCTGATTGATTTTCCGGGAACCATCGCCTGTGTCGTGTTTACCCGGGGGTGTAACTTTACCTGCCCCTATTGCCACAATCCCGATCTTGTTGCCGGAAGGACCGTCCCTGACAGGAAGGGGCCTTCCAGCAGCCCGGGCTCGGACATGTCGGATCAAAAAAAGATTCTGGGATTTCTGGATAAACGCAGAGGCATGATTGAAGGGGTTGCCATCACCGGCGGAGAACCCAGCCTTCAAGGGGATCTGATTGATTTTATCCAAACGGTCAGGCAGATGGGGTACAAAATCAAACTGGATACCAACGGCACAGCCCCCGGAATACTAAGCGCACTGTTTGACCAGGGCGTTGTGGATTATCTGGCCATGGATATTAAAACAGATACAGACCACTATCCTATGCTGATGAAGAATCCCGGACACCTGGACCGGGTCATGGAAAGCATTTCGTTGATCATGGAAAAAGCACCGGCCTATGAGTTCAGGACCACCTGCGCAAAGCCGTTTGTCACACCGGGGATCATGGAAAATATAGGCAGAATGATCCAAGGGGCATCATCCTATATACTCCAGCCCTGTTCCCGGAACGTGAATATGCTGGACCCGGATTTTGCCGCCGAAGATGATCATTTCCCAGGTGTCGATGACATGGCGGCATTGAAGGCCGCTGTTTTGCCTTTTGTGGAGAATACCAGAATAAGATAAGCGCCTGTCGAAGTTCGAAGCGAGATCGTATAAACATTTATATGAAAGAACTAAGCAAACCCATTTGGTTCTTTCATTGTTTGTTGTGGGCAGACCTCGGTGAAAGACCCGGTCGCCCCATGGGCCGTTCGTTCAGTCCTAAATTTAGAATTGCTTTTGCCGATGCCATTTTGCTTGATGAATCAGACAGTTTATTATAGACTTGTCTGGTTTAACAGAATGATAAATAAGGATTCTAAATGAAATTTTCCTTCAATAAAAAAGATATCCTGGAAATTCTGGCAAAAATTCAGGGTATCACCAACAGAAAAACAAATTTAAAAATCACATCCGATATTTTGATCAAGGCGGTTGAATCAAAGATAACCATCACAGCCAATGACCTTGAAACGGTTTTCACCGGCACCTATGAGGCCCAGGTTGATACGCCTGGGATATTGTCCATCAACTCAAGAAAGTTTTTTGAAATCACCCGGGAATATCCCAGTGAAAATATCTGCGTTGATGAGGTTGAAAACCGGTGGGTTGAAATAGGATCCGGGGACAGTATTTACCACATTGTCGCCTCGGATTATGAAAACTTTTCTGAAACCCCTGTGATTGAAAACATCAACTTCATAGAGATTACCGCCAAAGATATGAAAAAGATGGTGGCCGTATCTTCTGTGGTGGGATATCAGAACGAAGAGAAGAGAACTTACGTCCTGGGTTCCCTGATTGAAAAATCCGTGGTGGAAGGCCAGGAAATGCTGCGGATCGTTTCAACGGATTCAAGGCGGCTTCACTGTTTTGATGCCCCCTTTACAGGGGAGCTTGATCTGGGAGATTCCCGGGTGATCATCCCCAAAAAAGGGCTGGCCGAACTTGGAAAATTCATTGATTCTGATGCAGAGACCATCAAAGTGGGTGTCAGGGACAATCATTTCGTATTCCAGCGGGCCAATGAATCCATCATGATCAAACTGCTTGAAGGCGACTATCCAGACTACAAGCTTGTCATGAATTTTGAGGGTCTGATACCCATTGAAATTGAACGGGCAATGTTTCTAACCCTGATGAAGCGGGTCTCCATCCTGACCTCGGAAGATTATAAAAGCGTTATATTCAACTTCACTGAAAACAGTCTGGCCGTTACCATCACCAATCCTGAAATCGGCGAATCAAAAGAACAGCTCATGATTGGTTTTTCAGGAGAAGAGATAAAAAGCGCCTTTAACCCCAGGTACTTCATGGACGCCCTTAATCTGTTTGAAGATGAAATTGTGACATTGAACATCAAAGACAGCAAGAGTCCTTGCATTGTTAAAAGCATGAAAAACAATAACCTTATCTGCGTAATAATGGCCATCCATATATCATGAATAAAAACCAGGGAAGTAAAGATTACGGCGCCGGTGCCATCAAGGTGTTAGAAGGCCTTGAAGCTGTCCGGAAAAGACCGTCCATGTATATCGGCAACGTGGACCTTGAAGGCCTGCACCATCTGGTATATGAGGTGGTGGACAATTGCATTGATGAGGCCATGGCAGGATATTGCGACACGGTGCTTGTCACCATCCACGAGGATATGTCGGTGAGTGTGGAAGACAACGGCCGGGGTATTCCCGTTGAAATGCACAAAACCGAAAACATACCCGCCTGCGAGGTGGTCATGACCAAACTGCATGCGGGCGGCAAATTCGATAAAGACGCCTATAAAGTCTCCGGCGGCCTGCATGGTGTGGGGATCTCTGTTGTCAATGCCCTGTCCGAACACCTGGCCATGGAGGTGTTCAAAAACGGTAAAATATACAAACAGAGCTATTCCAGAGGCCAGAAACTCACTGAGCTTGAAATTCTGGGTGATACGGAAAAACAGGGAACCAGGATCACGTTTTTTCCGGATTTTACCGTTATGAATCAAAATGAGTTCAGTTATGAGACGCTGTCCCGTCGTATGCGGGAACTGGCCTTTTTGAACAAAGGCCTCAGAATTGTCATTGAAGACGAGCGCTCCGCTCAGAAGGATGACTTTCATTATGAAGGGGGGATTATCTCCTTTGTGGAATACCTGAACCGCTCCTGCGCCGCGTTGCACGCTCCAATCCACATTGAAGGGGATAAAAATGATGTTCAAATAGAGGTGGCGATTCAGTATAATGATACCTTCAAGGAAAAATTGTACTCTTTTGCAAACAATATAAGGACCATTGAAGGCGGATTCCATGTATCCGGGTTTAAAGGCGCCCTGACCCGTACGGTGAATGCCTATATTTCAGGCAACAGCAATCTGCCCAAAAACATGCAGAACATCAAGATCAGCGGGGATGACATGAGAGAGGGGCTGGCCGTCATCATCTCTGTCAGGCTGATGGAGCCCCAGTTTGAAGGCCAGACCAAGACAAAACTGGGTAACAATGAAGTAAAGGGCATTGTGGAATCCCTGCTCAATGAAAAACTGGGTCAGTTCCTGGAAGAAAATCCCAATGTCGCCAAAAAAATCATTGCCAAGGGCGTGGATGCGGCCCGGGCCAGGGATGCGGCCAAACGGGCCAGGGAGCTTGCGCGTAAAAAAGGGACATTGCTTGATTCCACGTTGCCGGGCAAACTTGCCGAATGCCAGTTTGCCGATCCTGCAGAGCGTGAACTGTTCCTTGTGGAGGGCGATTCTGCAGGCGGGTCTGCCAAACAGGGCCGGGATCGGCGCTTCCAGGCAATCCTTCCATTAAAGGGTAAGATCCTCAATGTGGAAAAGGCCCGGTTCGACAAAATACTTCGAAGCGACGAGATAAAAAATATCATTACGGTGCTGGGCACAGGTGCGGGCAGGGAAGAGTATAATATAGAAAAAATCCGCTATCATAAAGTGGTCATCATGACGGATGCGGACGTGGACGGCTCACACATCCGGACACTGTTGCTCACCTTTTTTTACCGCCAGATGCCGGACCTGATATCAAGTGGGTATCTGTATATTGCCCAGCCCCCGCTTTTCAGGGTGGGATCAAGGAAAAACGGCGTGTACCTGAAAAATGAAAATGAATATGCCGATTACCTGATCCGCAGAATTTCATCCCAGAAACAGATCGTGATCAACGGCCATGACACGCCTTTGACCGAGGATGAATTCTATGGGTTCCTGCAAAACATGACAGCGTACTACAACAGCATGAACCAGCTTCACAAACGTGATTATGATACGGATCTTGTGTTTTTCCTGATCAGGGAAGGGGTCAGTTCAAAGCGTTTCCTGGAAGAAAAAAACAACCTGGAAGCCTTATCCGCTACCCTGAAAGATAAAGGATATACGCCCCAACAGATCGAATTTGACCAGGAACGCAGCATTTATGAAATGGATATTCTGGACAACACAGCGCAGACAAAACTGCTGCGTGTGGGAAGAGACATTCTTGGCACCAGGGACTACCAGAAAATGTGCCAGGCCTATGAAAAAATAAAAGACCTGAACCAACCGCCCTTTTCCATGTCCGCAAAGGCTGCTGATGCAAAAACCGTAACAACCCTTGATGATTTAAACAGCCTTTATGAATTTCTCATGGCCGAAGCCAAGAAAGGGATCAATATACAGCGTTACAAAGGTCTGGGTGAGATGAATGCGGATCAGTTGTGGGAAACCACCATGAATCCGGAAAAACGGATTATGCTCAAGGTGGATATTGAGGATGCAGAAAAAGCTGACGAGATATTTACCCTGCTCATGGGCGAAGCGGTGGAACCCCGGCGTAATTTTATCCAGAAACATGCGCTGGAAGTGTCTTCCCTGGATTATTAAGTAATATTTCAACAAAAACAGGTGGTTGGAAAAGGGTTTTCTGCATAGATGTGAGGGGGAACATTCTTCTGCAGCGCCCCAGGTAGGGGATTTTGTTCAAACACAAAAAAGGAGCGTTTAATATGGCAGGATTAAATAAGGTCATGCTTATCGGCAGATTGGGAAGAGACCCTGAAATTCGGTATTCCCAGCAGGGAACGGCTGTGGTGAACTTTTCCCTGGCGACCAGTGAGCAATGGACGGATAAAAATACAGGTGAGCGCCAGGAAAGAACCGAATGGCATAGAATTGTAGTATTCGGCAAACAGGCTGAGACCTGTGAAAGATACCTGTCAAAAGGCAGGCAAATCTACCTGGAAGGCCGGCTTCAGACCCGGTCCTGGGAAAAAGAGGGCCAAACACATTATACGACGGAAATTGTCGTTTCCAACTTCATGTTTCTGGGCAGTCGGGATGGTGACAGCCAGTCCGGTTCCGGGGGGGGCGGTTACCAGACAGACGGCTATCAGAACCCGCCCAATTCCGGCGGTGGGGCAGGGTATACGCCGAACCGGCCTGCGCCTGATTCAGATAATTTCCAGGGGCCTGCCCAGCCTGGCATGCCGGATGGGCATGACCCATCCATCCCGGATGACGACATCCCGTTTTAGGCCGATGCTCAGCATTAAATCCACCACAGCTGCGCCGGATTTTAAGTTGCCCTCAAGGCACGCCAATGGACGTATATTGGATATATGTATCCATTGGTAAACGCCCTTAAAAGACAATCAGATGGGTGATTTTGAAGCAAAAGCTGATGAACGAAAATTTATGAGAGAGGTGTCCTTAAAGGTATGGTTGATATTGAAGAGGGAAGGGAATTGAGCCTTGAGGATGCAAAAAAACACCTGAATCTTTAATGATATGCCTCAATTTTTTAAAGTTTAACAAAACTGGTATGACATTAATGAATACGGTAGGGCAATGATGACTAAATGGGGCATATTTCTTCTTTTCACAGGGTTTCTGGCATTTTTCATCAATTTTAATAACTCGGTTGTAGCGTTTCTTTGGGCAGTGATTCCCATTACATTCTGTACAATAATGCCAATTGTGCAAACAATAAAATATTCAAAGAGACTGTAGTTCGTTGCTGTAGCAAAACGACAGAGACAGATAGGAAGTTGCTTTTTGCCAAGCAAAGTATAAAAAAGTCGTACAGATGCACAAGAGTCTGAAATATGGCCCCAACCGAGCACGGCCACAACATGTTGTGGCCGTGCTCGGTTGGTACCTCGCCTCATGAACGATGGTTGGGAGCAGAAACAATCCCTAAGTGGATGCTTGGGGGAAATAAAAAAAATTGCTTGACACTCATATTGGCACTTGATATACATGCTCACGTTTTGGGCGATTAACTCAGTTGGGAGAGTGCAAGCCTTACAAGCTTGAAGTCGCAGGTTCAAGCCCTGCATCGCCCACCATAGAAAGAAGTAAGATACGGGGGTGTAGTTCAGTTGGTTAGAACGCTAGCCTGTCACGCTAGAGGCCGCGAGTTCGAGTCTCGTCACTCCCGCCACAATAAAAAAAACTTTTGAGGCTACTCAAAAGTTTTTTTGTTTTTGATGGACAAAAAACGGCCATGGAGAAAAAATGCTCAATGGCCGGGGTGTGAAGCGCTTCGATCAAGAACATCGGAAATAGCTGCCTCAATGGCATCAGCTGCCAGGGTTTGTCCAAAGGTATATTTCAGCATCATGGCTGCGGACAGGATCTGAGCAATGGGGTTGGCGATACCTTTACCCGCAATATCAGGGGCAGAGCCTCCGGCTGGCTCATAGAGGCCGAATTTTTTTTCATTCAGACTTGCCGAGGCCAACAATCCCATTGATCCAGTAATCATGGCGCATTCATCAGATATAATATCCCCAAACATATTTCCACATAAAAGCACGTCAAATTGCTGGGGATCTCGAATAAGCTGCATGGCAGCATTATCAACATATATATGATTCAAAGTGACATCAGGATATGATTTAGACACTTCTATGACTACTTCCCGCCACAGAACCATGGAAGTCAGCACATTGGCTTTATCCACAGACGTAACAATGCTGCGCCTTTTCCTGGCAGCCTCAAACGCCATTTTCGCAATCCGTTCAATTTCGAATCTGGAATAGACCATGGTGTCAAACGCGGTTTCATCAGGGCCCTGGCCCCTTTTGCCCCTGGGCTGACCAAAATAGAGCCCACCGGTCAACTCCCTGACACATAAAATATCAAATCCGTCTTTTACAATTTCCGGTTTCAGGGGAGAGGCTGATGCAAGGGAAGGAAATACTTTGGAAGGTCTTAAGTTACAGTATAAACCAAAATGTTTGCGCAACGTCAGAAGCGAGGCGCGTTCCGGTTGTTCTTCGGGCGGCAGGTTTTCCCATTTAGGCCCCCCCACAGACCCAAACAAAACAGCATCTTTTTGTTCGCATAATGCCAGGGTTGAGTCCGGCAGAGCTTTACCATGATTATCAATTCCTGCCCCGCCTACATCCGCATATTCAAAGGATAGTTCAAAATCAAAAAGATCAGCGGCTTTATCAAGCACCCTGATTGCCTGCGCCATGACCTCGGGACCAATACCATCTCCTGGAAGTACAGCAATATTGTTCAATGTTTTTACCTCTTAATCAGGTTTATAAATAATAAATTTTATTAAATAATACTGGAATATTTAAGATAAGGCAATATACAAGAACAACAAATTGTGAATAGCGTTTGAACAAAAACCCTGTGTGGGGATATAACCTGAATACGCGACACACTTTTTGAAATGCTTTGAAATCATTGATAAAAGGCTATTTTATGACTTCACCTGTGAGGTGAAAGCCAAAATCAATTATCAAAGAGGTGTTGCCATGCCAATTGCAGATAAGATGATCGGAATCGTAGAATCCGCATCCATGATCCGAAAAATGTTTGAGGAAGGCATCCGGATGAGAGAACAGTTCGGAGCTGAAAATGTATTTGATTTTTCCTTGGGAAATCCCGATGTTCCGCCGCCGTCCGTGGTAAAGGAAACGGTACTGGATTTAATCAACGATCCAGAGAACAGCCACGGATATATGCCCAATGCAGGATATCCCTGGGTACGCCAGGCCGTAGCCGATTACCTGAACACCCAGTACGGTGCTGGAATAACTGCAGACCTGGTGGTCATGAGTGTGGGGGCGGCCGGTGCTTTGAATGGCACCTTAAAAGCCCTGGTCAATCCCGGCGAAGAAATTCTGGTGCCGGCCCCCTATTTTGTGGGGTACAATCAATACGCCTTTATTGCCGGAGCAGACCTGAAAACCGTCTCCACCAAGCCCGATTTTCACCTGGATCTTGACGCCATTGAAGCAGCTATTAATAAAGAAACCCGCGTCATGCTCATCAATTCCCCCAACAACCCCACGGGCGTGGTTTACACCAGACAGGAACTGGATGAATTGGGTCAGCTGATAGAAAAGAAAAGCAAGGCGTTTGGTAAACGCATCTATCTGATTTCGGACGAACCCTATCGCAAAATTGCCTATGATGTGGATGTGCCCTGGATGTTTGGCGTATATGAGCACACCATTGTCCTGACCTCCTATTCCAAGGAGCTCTCCTTGGCCGGGGAACGTGTGGGATATATTGCGGTTCACCCAAAAGCTGAAGATGCGGAATTGATTGCATCAGCAGCCGGTGTGGCCAATACCATGCTGTTCGTGAATGCTCCGGCCCTGTTCCAGCAGGTGGTGGGAAAGCTGCAGGGCGTGAGTGTGGATATTGGCATCTATCGCAAACGCAGGAACATGCTCTGTGAGGGGCTTGCCGCGGCGGGCTATGAGTTCAACATCCCCGAAGGCGCGTTTTATCTGTTCCCCAAAACCCCCATTGAAAATGATGTGGAATTTGTGGATCTGCTTAAAAAAGAGAATATCCTGGTCGTACCCGGCTCCGGATTTGGCGGTCCCGGCCATATTCGGCTCTCCTATGCCGTACCTGAACAGACCATAGAAAACTCCATGGCGGGATTCAAACGGGCCATGAAAGCCGCTCAAAGCGGTTATTTAATTGACCACCTAAAAGGTGGCATGCCTATTTGAACAAAATCAGTTGCTTTAAGAGCCTGTTTGATAATTGATGAATCGGCTGCAATCTCATGAAAATGGCTCCAATTCCCCCAAATTTTCTGTCAATAGTCCGGCTATTAACAGAAAATTTGTGAAAATTGGTTCTCATTTTCATGAGATTTCGTGAAGATAGCTTCTGGCAAACTCATCCAGGGCTTCTTTTTTGGCTTCTTTATAGTCGGATGTACCTTGTTTTGTCTCTTCCCGACACGGTTGCCTCTCCCCTTGAACCACCCGAATCAGGGGAAGATCAATGGTGTTCCCGTTGGAAAACACCACAAGCCGTCTCACATAATTGAGCAGCTCCCGGACGTTGCCCGGCCAGGACTGCCCGGCAAGATAGCCTAAGGCTGTCGGATCAATATCCATGGAATCAACATCCAGTTCCCGGCAGCTTTTCAGTATAAATTTTCGGACCAGGGCCGGAATATCCTCTTTTCTGTCCCGCAATGGCGGAACGGTTACGGAAAGGACATTGAGCCGGTAATACAGATCTTCCCGAAAAGTGCCGCTACGGATTTTTTCTTCCAGGTTCTGGTTGGTCAAGGCAATAATCCGGACATCCGCCTGCTTAGATACGCTGCTTCCCACCGGCTTGACTTCCTTGTCCTGGAGAAACTTTAACAGTTTTGCCTGGATGGCAGGCGCGATGTCCCCGATTTCATCCAGGATCAAGGTGCCTTTGTCTGCAGACATAAAAAAGCCTGACCGGTCACGGTCCGCGCCGGTAAAGGCGCCCCTGACATGGCCAAAAAGTTCGCTTTCCAAAAGCCCTTTGGGTATGGTCGGGCAGTTCAGGGCATGGCAGGAACGGTTTTTCCGTTTGGAAAATGTATGGATATTCCTGGCAATAAACTCCTTTCCGCTGCCGGATTCGCCGGTGATCAGAACCGTATAATCCGTAGCTGCAATGGTTTCCACTTGTTTCTGGAGTTGCTGCATGACAGGACTCTGGCCAAGGAGAATCCTTCCGGTTTTCAAATCTTTGATCACTTTTATAAGGCGCTTATTTTCATTGGACAGCCCATAGTGTTCCACGGCCCTTTCCACAGTATGGTAAAGCGCCTGCCTTTCCACAGGTTTGGTCAGGAAATCCCAGGCCCCCAGCTTCAACGACTTGACCGCCGTTTCTACGGTCCCGTGGCCCGTGATCATGATCACGCAGATATTGGGATTGATTTTTTTAGTTTCCTGTAAAAGTTCCTGACCCGATATGCCGGGCATGCGTAAATCGGAAAGCATCACCCCCACATGCTGATCTGTCAACACGGTCAGAGCTTCTTTACCAGACAGCACCCCTATAATCTGCCTGTCCGGGAATTTCTTTTTCAGGTTCCGGATCATTCCGTTTAAAAAATCCTTATTGTCATCAACCAGAAGGATGGAGAATTCATTCATGCCTCATTCCTTGATTGGTAAACCCGCTTTCAATGGGGAAATAAACTTCAAAACAGGTCTCTGCGTGGTTTTTGACCTCAATACGTCCCCCTATTTCCGAAATAAAGCCGTAGATAACGGCAAGGCCAAGGCCTGTTCCCTTACCTGGCATTTTGGTCGTAAAGAAAGGATCAAAAATGCTGTTGATTACCGAATCGGGGATGCCCGGTCCGTTGTCCTGGATGGATAATAAAACCTCGTCTCCATTTTTTTCAAGGCCCGTGGATATCTTCACCTGGCCGCCGGTTTCCTGAAGGGCGTCAAAGGCGTTGATCCACAGGTTTGTCAGGATCTGTTCCAGGATTCCGGCATCGCATTTGACCTGGGGAAGCCCCTCTGCCAGCTCTGTGCGGACCCGGATCCCCTTTGACGCAGCCTGGGTTTGGAACACCTTTACCAGGTCCCGGACCGTTTCATTGATCCGGCATATCCCTGATACGGGCTGTTTGGGCCTGGACAGCTTCAGGAGTTCCTTGACAATATGCTTCACATTCTGGGTATGCTTTTCAATCACGGCAATGTCCTCCAGCACGTCCGGATCAGAAACCGCGTCTTTTATAAGGTCTGTGTAACAGCTGATCACGCCCAGGGGGTTGTTGATTTCGTGGGCCACGCCTGCTGCCATCTTACCTACGGCGCTCAACCGCTCAGCCTGCTGCATCCGGGACATGATCTGTTTTTCAAGTGTGATTTCCCTTGCATACAGAACGATTTTCAACCCTGCCTGCTCTCGTCGCGTCGGCAGCGGATAAAGAAATACCCTGAAGGATTGATCCCGGCCGATCCCGATCTCCCGGCTGACTGGTTTCCGGGTTTCCAGCATCTTTTCCCAAACCCCAGCTCCGGAAGATTGCTGCTTTTTTAAGAATTTTTTGAGTTCCCTTTCCCGGCCTTTTTTGTCCGGGCTTTTAAAAATTTTCCTGCTGCCCTCGTTGGCCATGAGGATGCGGCACTCTGCGTCGATCAAAAAGAGCGGATCGGAAATTCCCTCAAAAACCGATTGGAGCATATCATTCTGGTACCTTACATTGGAAAAGGCCTGAACATTTTCAATCATCGTGGCCAGCTGGCGGCCCAGGGCATGGAGTACCGAATAATCGGTATCCTTGCCGATGCCCGATGCCCATGTAATGCTAAGAATTCCCCAATGGCTTTCATCGGATTTTACGGGGATGTAAACCGTATTGTCCTTGCAGAACGCATGATCCTTCCATGACACCTCTTTGATATCATCCCTGAGGGGTTCAATGGGATCTTTATCCTTCCAGGCATAGGCGTTATCCGATGCCACAGTACAATAGTATATGACCTGGTCTGCATCAAACCTTGTCCCAATGCATTCCAGGGCGCCCCGTATGATCTGTCCCGATGTGGCACCGCTTCCGAAACGGGATAGAATCTTTACAAACAGCCTGACATCGGCCCTGTGTTTTTCCATCCTGTCATGAATCTCCTTTGTTCTTTTATCCACCATGATCTCAAGATTCTGTGCATAGGCCTCCAGCTCATCCCTTGCATTGGAAAGACACAGGGCCAGTTCATCCACGCTTTCCACCAATCCCTCAATCTCATCTTTTTCCCCCAGTTTCCGGATAATGCCCTGTTCCTGCTCCCCGGAAAACCGGATTTTAAAAATAGTGGTCAGGTGATGCAGATTTTTCATGACCAGGCAGTCAAAAAACAGACTGATCAGACATGTAAATATAAGGATGCCGAAAAGATAATACATCAGATATTGCAGGGTAACTTCCTTTGCCGGATTCTTGATCAGGTTCACAGGAAATCCGGCCACCACAACCCCTCCGACCTCCCCTGGGGAATAGTAAAATCCGTTCTTATCCCCGTATATTTTTTTTAGCTCTTCCGGGGCCTGTTCCGGGTCTCCGTGGCAGTGCATACAGGATGTCTTGAAAACAACGGGCCGGGCGACAATATGGTATTCCGTGTTTCCCACCATGGCATCATCCTCCCATATGGACAGCGCCCTGTTCCGGTTGAACATGCGGATCAGGCCCGCTTCCAGATCATCCGGGGCGGACAAGGGATTTCTGGGCCGAATGGATACCCGGCTGTAATGGTAGCTCTGGTTCTTTTCAACGTTGAGCCGGTTCATCACTTCCCTTGAAATATAAGAGGATGACATGGCTTTTAAAATAAACCGTCCTTCCGGAAGGACGTTGAACATCTCGGGCCGTAAAACCATTTTCACATAATCCTGAACCGCATTGGACTGGGCAAGAACCATCCTTGACCGCTGGCTGATTTCGGATTTCATAATGGAGTTGAAATGAAAGTAAAGAATAATACTGGTGCAGATTCCCAAAGCCAGGGTAAAAAAAACCAGGCCAAAAATAAATTTCAGCCTTAAACTTAACCCACTTGAAAACATTAAATTTTCTCCCGCTTTTTAATTGGGCTCAAAATAAAGGGTCCTCCCCAAAAAAGCAAGACCGGTAACGGCATGTGTAGCCTTTAAGACACATGCATGCCAACCCAAGTTAGCGTTAAAAAACAATAAGATATCAAAAATATTTTTATTTTCAATGTGTTATAAAATAAATTGTAATGGCATGTGTTTTGCTAATTCTGTCGTGTATTTTTTAACAAAAACAGAGAGGTAGATTATGACAGATTCAAGTTCAATTGTTGTCGACCAAGCCAGGTGGGAATGGTCGGAAATGTGGAAAAAAGAAGACTGGTGGGCCATCTGGATCGGATTTTTCCTATTGATCGCAGCCATGTTCATCTATTTTCCCCACAGCGGGGAGATGGAGAATATTATCACCAAGGCACAGTCTGAATACGGACAGGCTGCAGCCAGGACAAATGCCATTAAAACCATAGCCTGGTATAAGCTTTCCGATGCCAAGAAAAAGGCGGAAGCAAGAAAAATTCCAGCTGGCAAATGGCTGGCGGATTTCACCCACAAAACCCACAGCTGGACCGACAATCCCCTGGACGCTTTTTTTATGGGCGAAGAAAAGGCAGCCCGGAAAAAAGAGGTTGCTGTGGCCAAATATGAAACCAAAAAGGCAGCCCAGGATGAGACTTACGCGGCTGCCGTGGAAGCCGAAGAACTGGCCGAAGCTAAGGGATTCAAGGATGAAATACTGAACGCTTCAGCCTCAGCCGCCATCAGCAAGTGGAGAGATGCAAAACTGCTTGCAGATAAGGCCAAAAAGAAAACAAAGGTAAAACCCTATAATCAGATCCCAAACCTGATCGGCCTTGGCATATTTTTCTGCATTCTTTTCGGACTCCCCATGAAAATCATGGGCACATCGTTCAGAAAGTTTGCCCTGGGGTTTGTTTTAGTATACGGGATCACGCTGCTGGCATGGTTCTTCAGCTACCAGACCACCATGAAGCATTACGGGATCGGATATGCGGCCTGGGCGATTTTTCTGGGTATGCTGATCAGCAACACCGTTGGAACCCCCAAGTGGGCGGAAGCGGCCATCCAGACGGAATACTATATTAAAACCGGCCTGGTTCTTCTTGGGGCCAAAATTCTTTTTGAGAAAATCATTACCATCGGCACCGCCGGTATCTTTGTGGCCTGGGTGGTAACGCCCACGGTTTGGCTGATTACTTACTGGTTTGGACAGAAACTGATCCGGATGCCATCCAAACGGCTCAATGCGGTCATCTGTTCCGACATGTCCGTATGCGGGGTATCGGCAGCCATTGCAGCCGCATCAGCCTGCCGGGCCAAGAAAGAGGAGTTGACCCTGGCCGTAGGGCTGTCCCTGGTTTTCACCGCCATAATGATGATTGCCATGCCTGCGGTCATTAAAGCGGCCTTTCCTGTTGACAAGCAGATGATTCTGGGCGGTGCCTGGATGGGTGGAACCATTGACGCCTCTGGGGCTGTTGCCGCAGCCGGTGCCTTTTTAGGAGAAAAAGCCCTTTATGTGGCCGCCACCATTAAAATGATCCAGAACGTACTCATCGGTGTCATCGCTTTCTTTGTGGCCCTTTACTTCACCACCCGGGTGGAAGTAATGGAAACAGGCGCAAAGGTGGGACTCAACGAAATCTGGTTCCGGTTTCCTAAATTCGTCATTGGGTTCATCGTCGCATCGGTTACCTTTTCCCTGATCTACTCCGGGTTCAACGACAGCCTGGACGGACTGGGACATGCCATGATCGACAAGGGAACCATCAAGGGCGGATCAGACCTTTTCAGGAAATGGTTTTTTACCCTTTCCTTTGTCAGTATCGGACTTGCCACCAACTTCCGTGAACTAAAAGAACATTTCAAGGGCGGAAAACCCCTGATTCTGTATGTTTTTGGCCAGTCCCTGAACCTGGTTTTGACCCTGCTCATGGCATATATTATGTTTTACATGGTTTTCCCTGAACTTACGGCAACCATTTAGCGGCTTACCGCAACGCTTAAAAGTGCATTAAAATACGGAGACTGGAGACCGCAGGCCGGAAAACGGCAAAGAAAGATCCGGTTTCCGGGCTCCATCAAAAAATGAGAAATTGGTAAAAAAATGTCGACAACACCATCAACAGCAAACCGAACCCGGGCGGGAGCTTGGGCAAAACTGATCTTTTTTTCTTTTCTCATATGGGTTTTCGGCTGGGTTGTGGGACCTTATATTGAGAACAATATTCCCACCTACCGCCAAATTGCACATGTGGTGGAGGAAAGGGACATTGATTCGGCAGGATATATGTATATGGATTCGGTGGGATCTTATGATGCCGAATATTACCTGACCGATTCGTTCAAGCACTCCAAAAGAGAGGACTATGGCTTTACCGCGGCCTTTTTTTCCGGGATACTCAGCTGTTTTTTAATCCTGTGGATTGGATGGCGCTATATTATGTGATACTCAATGATCCAATGAGAGAATATAGCGACAATAAGGGTGCACATCAACTCACGCCCATGCTTTTCAAGCTCTCTTTCCAATTGGCTCATATCCATTGAATTTCTCTTGCCCGAATCAAGAAGACCGATGACATGTTCAAAATACTGGCGGCCCTGTTCATAAGAACAGGACCCCTCAAGGGTGGAAAGAGCCGGGGCTGCGCTCATCGCTTTACCTCCCCTCTTTAAGCCGTTGCCGGGCGTTTTTTACAAGCGGATAAACCAGGATGGTTTTCACCGCTTTGCCATGGCGCTTGTTGGCTCTGTCCATCCGCCCGCGTCCACTGGTCCTGCCCAGTTCGATCCAGTTGGCAGCCCGGTAACATCCACCATGATACAGCGTTGGGTCTACCAAGGTCTCCAGAAGAAGGGGGGCAACCCCGTATTGCGCTTCCCAGTCGAATCGAAGATGCGCAACAGATGCGGACAACATGCTGCTTGCCAGATTGCGGATTGGGGCCAGTACCAGAAAACGGCTGTTGTTAACGACTTGCTGCAGCGCCTCACCACGCCTGTCATCATCCCAGCCGATCCATTGGTCCCTTGCTTTCATCCGCCACGCCGGGCTGGAAAATTGAATGCAGCCCACCACCTCACGACGGGGCTTGGTCACATGGACCAGATACTGGAGCCTTGCCCCAAAGGGCATGGCATAACCCAGGTAATGGTAACGGCTCAAAAGGTCCTTAAAAAGGTCACGTTGCGCCCTGCATTGAACACGCTGGATATCAAGAGGAGTGAATTCCTCCACGCTTCCGGAAAGCTTGCTGTACGGTTCGCTGTTTGTTGCCGCTTTCTTGAGCTTTTGAGGGCCGCAATGGCCGGTTTTCCTTTTTTCAGGAAGTTCGAGGATCCCTTTGTTTTCCAAAAGCACCAGCAGGTCATTACACTCCCGGGCCTTCAATCCGCCCCTGGGCCGTTTCCAGTTCAGAAGTTCACATACGGTGTAAGCCAGCTCATTGCGACTGATGCCGTCACAAGTGCTGACGACTTCTCGAATCATTAACAGCTCCTCCGCTGAAAAGTTTCTGCCGCAGAATCTTTGTGGTCTTATTAATGTCGGCATGGCCATTCTCCTTTATATCTATCTATCCTTTTTATAATGTATGTATGGCGGCTTGTCCAGCTTTTATTTGTATGATCGATAAAAAATGGTCAAATGGCACATAACGACCCGCCTCGTTGTTATTTTGGATAATTTGGGTTTGTTTTACTATTTTTTAAGCCCAAGCAAACGGCTTGTCACATCAACCGGAGCCACAATTTGTTTCTCCTTGATCATGATGCTTTCGGTCTGTTGCCATGCCTGGGTATTGATCATGCCGATTTTTGTCCGTTGATTCGGTTTAATCAACGGACGGGTGGCTTTAAGCTGTTTTTGGCGAATATCGTCTTGGGTGCCTTTATCCTTTTTTCTGATTTGGGCTAACACCTGGGCTTCATTGGCCGGATCCACGGCAAACTCCCAGGCCGCCAGCAGCGCCGCCATAAAGGCCTTTACCGTTTTTGGATGTTTTTTCATCATCGTGCCTGAGGTTACAACCGAGTTGGCCACAAAGGAAACACCGTAATCTGCAGGATTGAAAAAATTGACCTGTTCGCCTTCTGCCGTCAGCCTTTCTTCCAGAATAACCCCCTGGGAGTTTCGGTATACCGGCCATACATCGACTTCCCTTTTTAAGAACGGCGTGAAATCAAACCTGACACTTGAGATGCGGACATCCTTTGACGTAAACCCAGCTTTGGCTAAAAGGGTATTCATGATGGTTTCATCATTCCCCCCGAATGTAACCCCGATATGCCGGCCCTTTAAATCGGAAAGATTCTTGATTTCAGGTTGGTCTGACCGGTAGATCCACTGCATGGGGTTGACCTGGAACAGCTGGGCCAGAACCACCACATCAGCCCCTTTTTCCAAAGCCCGGATAACCTGATCGGCAGATGCCACACCAAAGTGTGCATATCCCAGCTCAAGCTCTTTGATGGCATTTTTCCCGGCCCCACCTTCATTCACGCTGACATCCAGCCCTGCGTTTTTAAAGAAACCGCCGGTATCAGCAATAATGTCGCCGGCCACAGAGGTGTTGAACAGCCATTTTAGACGGTAATTAAGCGTATCATCTGCAAAGGCAGGGGTAAGGGTGGAAAAAAGCATCATGGAAAGGGCCATGAGCCCTGCCCTGATCATGATGCTGGTTTTAATTTTCTGATTCATATCAAATCTCCTCCTTTGGGCGCAGACCATTTGGTTTTCATTTGTTCACCCACTGTTTCCAAAATACCCTGGTAAACCGAAATAATAATGCCGATGGCAAACAGGGCCACAAGAATCCGGGCAAGATCGCTCTGGTACAGGGCGATGCGTATACTGTAACCAATGCCTTGATCTGCGGCAATAAACTCGGCCACAATGGTGCCCGCCATGGCCAGTGTGGCGGCGCCTGAAATCACTGTGGTCAGTTTGTTTAAATTTTCAAAGGCCCGGATTTTAACTTCCAGCTGCCAGCGCATCCGGCCTGTGGCAATGTAAAAATGCTCAATATCCTTTATGGGCGAGGCCATGATCCCCAACACCGACAGGAGCAAAGGAAAATAACAGATCATGGAGGCAATGAGCAAACGGGATAAAAACCCGTCCCCCATGAGAATAAAAATGATCGGAGCCAGTGCCACAATGGGATAGGCCTGAATATTATAGGCCATGACCTTGATAAACGATCCTGCCCAGGATGATTTGCGGCCGATGATCCCCACAAAAAAGGCCATGAAAATGGAGATCATCTGCCCCAGTACCGTTACGGAAAGGGTGTTGAGCACGTTAAGGAAATAGCCGGCAAGCATCTGGTGTGCTGTATCAAAGATCAGCACTAAACCGGGGATAACATAATTGGACAGGCCGGCGACATGTTTGACGGCTAAAAGGCCGGAAACGCCTAAACAATAGACAATCAGAAACTGGTAGATCCGTCTAAACAGCATTCATAATCTCCAGCATGGACCGGTTAATGGCCTGGGGATCGGCCGTATATCCTGTTTCATAATTCTGCCCCTGCACAACGACGGCGCTTTTGTTTTTCCCGGGCCTGCTTAACACCAGGATCTCTTTGCAGAATCGTGCCACTTCCATGAGATTGTGGGAAATATAGAGAAACATCTTGGCAGGAAACATCTCTTTTATGGCCAGGATAATGGTTTCCCGCAAGGCTTCATCCACATTGGCAAGACTTTCGTCCAAAATCAGCAAATCAAAATCCTGGATAAGATAACGGATAAGGTTCATCCGGTTCTGCTGGCCCATGGATAACTGGGAGAATCGTGATGCCAAAAAAGCGTCCACTTTGAAAAGTGTAACAAGTTCCTTTTTAAGATCTGAATTTTTCGGGGGACACACCTTGTCAAGGTGGCTGCCGGTGCTGGCCCAGCCGGGCAGGCGTTCCTGGTTGTAAGAATACAAAATGGTGCCAATCCCTTCATAAATCAAGGCATTAGCCCCCAGGCCGCTGCTGCCCCCGGCAAGAATTCTGGCAAAGGACGTTTTCCCCACGCCTGATGGCCCGAAAACAGCATTAAATCCCGGTGCGGTCATTGAAAAATTAAGATTTTCCAGGACCGGCTTGTCTGCCGCCGGGTAGGTGAAGGTCAGGCCTTTGCATTCAAACCGCATATCCTTCTCCGATGGGGTATAGGAACATTACATTAACTCGTTAACACTACAGCGACCCTTGAATGTCTAATTCTTTAGCCAGAGCCATTTTTTTTCTATGACGTTCAAACGCAATATCATTACGTTTGAGATGGTGTCATTTTAACTGGCTAATCCATACCGGGTCTGGTGTGAAAAATCAACTTTAAAGGGTAAGTCCGGACCGGTTTTAATATGCGTCCTTTGGCGTAACGCCGAGGGTGACTTAAAAGACAAGTAGATGGGCGATTTTATTTTGATCATGGGCCTAAGAGCGTGTTTGATAATTGATGAATCGGCTGCAATCTCCAGCGATCTGGGGCAGATTTAATTGTAACCATGGGTCTTGTCTTGGCCTCTCACAACCCATTTTCGCAAAGTATCAAATAAAAACTGCGGTTCAATGGGCTTGGGAATATGCGCCACCATGCCGGCTCTCATGCACCGTTCTTTATCTTCAGCCGTTGCATTGGCTGTCATGGCAATAATGGGAGGATGATTGCAGTCCGAAGATTCAAGAATGGCTGCCGTCGCTTCAAACCCATCCATTTCAGGCATTTGAATGTCCATTAGAATACAGTTGAAATCATTTTTATGATTGATGGCCACCGCATCCCTGCCGTTATCAGCGATGGTCACTTCAATACCGGCCTTGATTAAAAATTGTTCTGCCACTTTCTGATTAATGGCATTATCTTCCACCAATAAGATTTTTGCGCCTGTTAATCCCTGCAACGGTTCAATGGTCCATTGCCCGTCCCTGCACCGGTGTTTTCCAAGATTGCTGTCACCCGCAAAAGCGGATCTAACAGTATCCAGAAGCGTTGAGGGTGTGAACGGCTTTTCAAGAAAACCGTCAATATTCAGTTCATTTGCTGTCCGAATAATTTTCTCTTTTTCATAAATCGGCGTCATGAGAATTGTGGGCAGTTTTGGGATGCCGGCCAATGCGTGAATCTGTTTTATGGTTTCGATGCCATCCATTCCCGGCATGTTGGAATCAATTAAAATAAGATGAAAAAAATTTTCTGTGGATTCTTCCCCCAGAACTTTAATGGCAAGCTCTCCGGATTTAACGCAGACCGGCCTGAATGAAAATGAGCTTAAGGCCTCAAAAAGCATTTGCCGTGTACTGCAAACATCCTCCACAACAAGGATTTTTAGATTTGAAGGGTTGGCCGGCAGACACCCTTGGACGTATGATTGATCCGGTTTAAGCACCACAAAAAAACTAAACAGGCTGCCTTGCCCGGGTGTGCTCCGGCATGTAATCTTACCACCCATCAATTTGATCAGATTTTTTGAAATTGCCAGACCAAGACCACTGCCCCCATACTTCCGCGTGGTAGAACTGTCCGTTTGAATGAAGGCATCAAAAACAGTGGGCAGTTGCTCAGGGGGGATACCGATACCGGTATCCTTGATGCTTATCTTCAACTCAATGGACTGATCGGTTTTATTTTGAGTGCCAATGGTTACGACCACCTCACCTCTTTGGGTGAATTTGACGGCATTGGAGGTCAGGTTGAGCAGAACCTGCACCAATCGCAGCGGATCACCAATCAAGTTCACCGGTGTGTCGGCAGCGATGTCAAACAGAAGTTCCAATCCTTTTTCATGGGCCTTCATTGCAATCATGTTGCTCAAATTTGCCAGCACATCATCCAGGCAAAAGGGAAGCGACTCCAGTTCTATTTTGCCGGCTTCAATTTTAGAAAAATCCAATATGTCATTAATGATATTCAATAACAAATGGGAGGAGTCATAAATTTTTTCTATGTAATCACGCTGTTCATCGTTCAGCTGTGTGTCCAGACACAGGTGGGACAATCCAATAACGGCATTGATAGGCGTACGGATTTCATGGCTCATATTGGCCAGAAAACGGCTTTTCATGGTATTGGCTATCTCCGAATTTTTTGCTGCTTTCTTCAGTTTTTCTTCTCTTAATTCAATCTGGCGAATCATCCAGTTCATGTTGCGCATTAAAAGCCGTATTTCATTTTCACTTTCCGGTTCATTGGGTTCGTTTGGAAGTGGAAAATAATTATAATCCCCTTTCCTGATTAATTGGCAGATGCCCAATATTTGATTCAATTGTCCTAAAAACAACCATCTGAATCCAATGATATATGGACTGAAAATTGGCAGCAGGATGGCCAGTGTAATGCACAGCACCATGGCACTCTGGAATGCCTCAGCATAAAAAATATCTGTGTCGCCGACAAACCACATCATGACGATGATGGGAAGGAAAGTATAAAGTGTCAGGATAAATCGCAGTTTGGTTTTAACTTTAAACATCAATAATGCTCTCATATGTTATGAATAGAGTGGCAACCACAAGAAATTGTTAATTTTATCAAATCTTCTTAGCCGAGTCAAAAAAGAATATCCCCAGGCAGGGTGAATTTACCCTGCTGATGCCCAGCCCTGCTATTGCCATCCTAAGTCTAATCTGATAAAAGCATGTATTTTATCAAAGTAGAACAGTCTTTCGGAACCTTATGATAAAACAACAAAGCCGCATACAGATCCTGAAGAAACGAAGCAAGAAAAAAGAAAAAAGCATATGGGTTTCCCTTTTCATGTGGATTTTTATCCTGTTACTCCTTGCTGGTATTGCCGGGTGTGCAGCCATTACCGCCGGATTTTTCTATCTGACCCAGGATCTTCCCCAGATCAATACCCTCAATGATTACCGCCCGGCGATCGTGACCAATGTTTTTTCCGATGACGGCAGAAAAATCGGTGAGTTTTACAAAGAACGCAGAATCGTTATCCCCTTGTCCGACATGCCTGACAATTTGATCAATGCGTTTGTGGCAGCCGAAGACTCCCGTTTCCGGGAACATCCCGGCATTGATATAAAATCCATTATCAGGGCATTTATAAAAAATTTTAAGGCTGGCACCATTGTCCAAGGTGGTTCCACCATCACCCAGCAGGTGACCAAATCGTTTCTTCTTACCCCTGAAAAAACGTATGAACGCAAGTTTAAAGAGGCCATTCTGGCCTACAAAATTGAAAAAAAGCTTTCCAAAGATGATATTTTATTCCTTTATTTGAACCAGATCTACCTGGGACACGGCGCCTATGGTGTTGAAGCGGCGTCTGAAAATTACTTCGGAAAACATGCCAAGGAGCTGACCCTGGCTGAATGTGCCATGCTGGCAGGGCTGCCCCAGGCACCCAGCCGATACAGTCCATTTCATCATCCTGAACTGGCCAGGCAGCGTCAGATTTATACCCTGAACCGCATGAAAGAAGAAGGCATGATCTCCAACCTGGAGGCCACTGAAGCCATGGGAGCTAAACTGGATATCAAGCCCCGGAAAAACTGGTTCATCGAACGGGTTCCTTGGTACACCGAACATGTCCGACGGTATGTTGAAAAAAAATACGGCACACAGATGCTTTATACCCAGGGATTGAGCATTCATACTGCAGTAAACATTGAATTGCAGAAAATAGCCCAGGCCGCAGTCAATCAAGGCCTGTCAGACTTGGATCAACGCTGCGGATACCGCGGCCCTGTAAAAAATATACCAGCGCTTCAGGTGGAGGACTTCAGCCACTCCATTGCCGAAGAACTGAACGGCAGCCGCCCGGTCAAGGGGAAGGTCTATAAAGGGGTTACCCTGAAGGTGGACGATCACAACAAGGTTGTCCATGTAAGGGTTGGCAATGTCACAGGCATCATCCGGTTAGCCACCATGGCGTGGGCCAGAAAGCCAAACCCTAAAATATCTTATAAAAAGGCCAGGATCAAAAAACCTTCCCAGGCTTTAAAAACAGGGGATATCATCTATGTGAAAGTGCTTGAGGGGATGACAGGGGAAAAGGCGTATGAATTTACTTTATATCAGGAACCCATTGCACAGTCTGCCCTTCTGAGCATTGAGGCTGAAACCGGACATGTTAAAACGATGATCGGTGGAAGGGATTTCAAGAATTCCCAGTTCAACCGGGCTGTTCAGTCAAGGCGCCAGCCCGGCTCTGCGTTTAAGCCAATTCTGTATGCAGCAGCCCTTGATAAAGGCTATACACCGGCTACTATTATCATGGACTCCCCCGTGGTATATGAAGACAAGTTGAATGACAGGGTGTGGAAACCCAATAACTATGCACATAAATTTTATGGCCCTACTTTGTTTCGCCAGGCCCTGATCAAATCCAGAAACATTGTCACCATCAAAATCCTCCAGGATATCGGCATAGATTATCTCATCAGTTATGCAAGAAAGCTTGGAATCACCTCTTCCTTCCCCCGGGATCTATCCATAGCCCTTGGGTCTTCAGGGGTTTCTTTGTTCGAATTAACCAAGGCGTATTCAGTATTTTCCAATCTGGGCTACTTGATTGAGCCGGTATTTATCACTAAAATTTATGACCGGGATAATACGCTTCTGGAATCTCCCAAACTGATCCGTAAAAAGGTCATCGATATGGGCACGGCCTATCTCATGACAAATCTGCTTGAGGGCGTGGTACAGGCCGGCACCGGCCAGAGGGTTAAGGCCCTGAACCGGCCTGCGGCAGGTAAAACAGGCACCACCAATGATCTGCACGATGCCTGGTTCATGGGATTTACCCCCAGGTACACCACTGGCGTATGGGTGGGGCTTGACCAGAGCGCCCCCATCGGCAGGGGAGAAACAGGCTCCCGGGCTGCAAGCCCCATTTGGCTGGATTACATGCAGCATGCCCTGGAAGGTAAATCTGTTCGGGAATTCACAGTACCCGAAGGTATCATCCGCGTTAAATTAGACGCAGAAACCGGGCTGTTGCCCATTGCCCAAAGCAAAAACACCATTTTTGAATGCTTTAAGGAAGGCACGGAACCGACGCAACATACCCCAAGGCCGGATGAGGTTTTGGGTATAGAAGAGTTGTTCAAGGAAGGTTTTTAGGGGCTGGGAAAAAGTCAACCATCTACAATGAAAAAGCTGGGATTCAATGAAAATGTCTGTGGTTGAATTGCTTAAAAAGGCAGTCGCCTGCCATCACGCAGGCAAGTTACAAGAGGCTGAGCAAAAGTATCGTCAGATACTTGACCAGGTTCCTGATCATCCTGATGCCACTCATTTTATGGGTGTGCTGGCCTACAATACCGGGAAAAACGACCTGGCCGTTACCTATCTTAAAAAAGCCATAGAAATGATGCCGTCAAATGCCGGATGCTTTAATAACATGGGCAATGTGTTTCAACAGCAGGAAAGATACCAGGAGTCGGTGAAGTGGTATGAGATGGCTGTTAGAATAAATCCAGCGCATAAAATGGCCCACAATAATATTGCTGTGGCGTATTTTAATCTTGGCAATCTGGACAAGGCTCTTATCTCTGTTGAAGCTGCCCTGGATCTGGATCCGGGATATGCCGATGCCCATAATAACCGCGGTGAAATTCTCAGGGCCATGGGGGACAATGACAGGGCCCTTGTTGCCATTGAAAAGGCAATTTCTCTTGCGCCTGACATGGTTAACGCACACTGGAACCGTGCCCTGATCCTGCTGTCAAAGGCAGATTTTCAAAATGGATGGCCCGCATATGAGTGGAGATGGCGTCGCCCAACGACCCCCAACAGAGTCTTTGCCCATGGCGCTGCCTGGCAAGGGCAGGATATTAAAGGGAAAGTTTTGTTTGTTTATGAGGAGCAGGGACTGGGTGATACCTTGCAGTTCATCCGCTACCTTCCTTTGCTCCAGGATTTGGGTGCCCGGGTGATTTTTGAAACAAGCCCTGCCCTGATCCGGCTGGTGGCGGAAAATCGGCTATACGACAGGCTTCTTGTGGGGTTAAGCAAAATGGATACCCGGCCTGTGGACAGGTTTGATTTTCATGTTCCGTTATTATCACTGCCCTATTTATTAAAAACTGAAATAGAAACCATTCCTGATAAGATTCCGTACCTGACTGCGGATCCGGCGCTTTGCGGTATCTGGAACAACAGGATGGGCACCACTGATTCATTTAAAGTTGGTCTTGTCTGGGCCGGCCGGCCGGAGCATCAAAATGACGGCAACCGTTCCATCCATTTAAGCATGTTTGAAAGGTTTAGCAGAATAAAAAGGGTGTGCTTTTACAGCCTTCAAAAGGAAAAACATGAAAAATGGACCGACATGGACAGTCTGACCTTCTTTGAAAAGGATCTAGGCCCCGAAATTTCAGATTTTGCTGATACTGCGGCCATTATGGAAAATCTGGATCTACTTATATCTGTGGACACGTCAGTGGTGCACCTGGCAGGTGCTTTGGGAAAACCTGTATGGACACTACTTCCCTTTGCGCCCGACTTTCGCTGGCTGCTTGACCGTGATGACTGCCCCTGGTATCCGAGCATGCGGCTGTTCAGACAAGACTCTTCTAAAGAATGGGCGCCTGTTCTTGAACAAGTCGCCTGTGCGCTTGAACAGAAAGCGGTTTGTAGAGATTAAGGGTTCACTCAAAAATAAATTACCAATTTTGGTGGTCAAGTCACCAGGCCTGCAAGGCGTGAAAATGCATGCATATCGGGATACGCCGAATTTTTACAACCCAGCAGGGCTGATAGAATTAGCCTTCAAAATGTAAAGTTATTTTGACCATGGGCCTAAGAGCGTGTTTGATAATTGATGAATCGGCTGCAATCCCCTAATTACCAAACAAGCTCTTACAAAAAACGAATTTAAATCAAAAAAACAGTTGACAAAAAATCTTAGAATGTATAGGTTCTTCCTGTTTTTGCCATAGCCAAGGGCCGTTAACTCAGTTGGCAGAGTATCTGCCTTTTAAGCAGAGAGTCGCTGGTTCGAGCCCAGCACGGCCCACCACTTAATGAGTGAAGATTAAGTTCAGTGTCCCCATCGTCTAGCCAGGTCCAGGACACAGGCCTTTCACGCCTGCGACAGGGGTTCGAATCCCCTTGGGGACGCCAATTTTACCCCAGTAAAAGGAACCGTGATGCCTTTGAGTAGCAATGACCTGCTCCAAGGCCTTTTTGGTCTTTGGGGAAAGCTCTATCTCTTTGAACAATCTATTGAAAACCATTTTTAACCCAAGTTTTCGATTATAAATTATATCTATTTGTAATCAGTTTGAATATTATCTTCAAAACATCTTAATTATGGCACTACTTTTGTTTAAAAATAGCGTAACTATCAACCCCTATCAGAGTAAATTTGGCCAGAAAAGGCCATTTGGATAGCGACCAGGGGATTGTACCCTTTATTTGCCATGGTCTGCAGGTAGCTGGTGATACGGCAATAGGCTTCGGCGTACTTAATTGTTCTGAAGCAGCCTGATACTTTCTGTTTGACCTTACTCATTCTCAGGTCGCCACAGGTTGTGCGCATCCGGCTTGGCTACCTTGCCTCTTTTAGCGTCTTGTTTGGGTGGGATGGGGGAAGTTCTTTCCCGCCCCGGGTCAGGATCTTTCTATAGGATTTTTTAGGTTTTTGTACTTCTTCTTGGTTAATTGTTTGGATTCGCGTTTTGTAACAATTACGCAGGTCTCCTGCAACAGGCGCTTCATATTGGACGCCCATCTATACTCATTGGAGTCAACAATGAAGGTGAGTTCGCGCAAACCATGACGACAATGATCATAACAGAGGTAGGATTGCCAGCAGTCATGGATTACCACCCCGCCATAGCGTGGGATGATGCCAATTTGTTCAATGGCTTCGACAGCCATTATGGAAGAAAGAACGGCCAGACGCTTTGCGCGAGGCAGTGCCTGATATTGCCTGCCCCAGCTTTGTGCCTTGCGTTTGATGCGTTGTCGGTCGGTAAAATTTTTGCCCGCATAGCGGCACCCGTGTATCCGGTCAGGAACGAAGTTGAACCAGAGTTTTTCGGTTCGTACACCGGTCTGGTTCATCACCTGCAACTCAAGCGTACCCCAATCCACTAACAATTCATCGTAGAGATCAGACGGATAGCCGGACAATATTACCGAACAGGGAAGCGCCTTGAGGATCGTAAGCAACTCAATATGATCCTGTTGCTCATAGTCAAAACGATATCGACGAGATAAACTGCGGGTATGGTGAAGATAGGGCGGGTCGCAGTACACCACCAGCTCACGGCCACGATAGACATAGTCAGAAAGAAACCGGTGTGCACAGCTATGTATCTTTTCAACCGGATAATCACACTCAAAGACTGCAAGTGGCTTTGGGTCAAGATCAATGGCGATATTGCGCAATGCGGCAGGCTTGCGCCGCATGATCGCGCCACCACCCAGGTGGGTCTCGATATAGGTGTCATGAGGTGGCATCATAGCGATAATGGGTTGACACAAACCCGATGTTGCCTTTGAT
>PDWJ01001506.1_pt1 | contig 49112 bp, 46 predicted proteins | sample 1430881 | NCBI WGS metagenome assembly PDWJ01 (sample SAMN01162460, study PRJNA174530) | Oral metagenome, whole genome shotgun sequencing project. | biome: Marine environment; feature: Marine mammal; material: Swab sample of the gingival sulcus; isolation source: swab sample of gingival sulcus...
GGTAATGATATTGACAACCGCGCCAATGGCGTCCTTACCGTACAGGGTTCCCTGGGGACCTCGCAGGACCTCAATACGCTCAACATTGACCAGGGAAATATCAAAATCAAAGCTGTTGGCAATGGGCATGCCATCAATATAGATAACCACTGGATTATTCATGGTAAATTTGGAACGTTTCAGTCCCCGAAAGGTTACACCAACGCCATGATCCGGTGTCGCCAGCATGCAGGGAAGCTGATTGAGAATCTCCATGGGTGTTTTCAGGCCCATTTCTTCGATTTCGGTTTCATAAATAACTGAGATGCTCTGGGGTACCTTGTGGATGTCTTCTTCCATCTTGTTGGCCGTTACCGTGATTTCATCCATGGTAATGGACGGTTTTTCTGTCTTTTTCTGGGCCATTGCTGGCAACCTACCGAGACTTAAGACAATAACCAGAATTACCACCATTAATCTGATTTTTTTCATTTTTACTCCTTTATATAAATAATAATCTTTGGCTTATGTAATAAAATTATTGTCAGACAATAAAATTTATTATACAAAGGAAAAAAATACCTTTCTGCCCGAAACAGAAAAAAAAGATGCCCTGATTAGAAAAAATCGTATCTAAAAGCCAGAATCAGAAAGATATGATTTGAACCACTTTTTTTTAATCTTTGCGGAAATAAGGAAATGGCTGCAATGGATAATGTTTCAGAATATTATAAAGAATTCGCATCAAAAAATTTTCTGGTGCCCAGTAAACATTCAGAGTCCCCTTTCTTTCATAGCTTGCGTATGGAAGTGGATCAAAACCTGGGCCGTGGCTACTCAGAGATGCTGCACATCCATAATGGACTATATGTGTCTCTGACCAATTATAGTCTGCGTCAGCGACTTGAAACCTGTCACAGGAATGCGCAGACTCCTTTTCAGCTGGCAATTCTGTTGTCAGGGCATGCTGAATTTCAGGTTTCAAAACAAACGAAACAAACCTTTGATTCTGGAGATATATGGTTTGGCCATGGCTCCTTTGAACAAATTTCGCGTACACAATTTCCCGATGAAAAAATATGTGGAATTTCTATTTATCTTTCCCAGGAGCTGATTGACGCCTGGCTCAATACTTCCAGCTGTTTTGCCAAGGGTCTTGAAAAACTGGTACTCGGAAAGTCGGGTGCCCAGCGCTCAGGGCAGCAGGCAATTCCTTTGGTTAAAGGATTACGGCATTCATCTGTATTTATGGATATTACAAAGAGACTTATTCATACCAAACGCCAGACCCTTGCTGACAACCTGCGTTTTGAATCCCTGGCCCTGGATCTTTTGTCCAGAATCCTTACCATGGAGGATTCTTCGGCAGATTCTTTCATGGAACAAACCAGAAAAACAAGGGCGGCTGTGGATGAGGCAGTAGATATTTTACGCCATGAATGGAACGACCCACCGAATATTTCCACTCTGGCCCGACGTGTTGGAGTCAATGAGTCCTACCTCAAAAAGTGGTTTCGCCAGCAGATGGACATGCCCATTGGCAGGTATATCAGGGAGCAGCGCATGAAAAAGGCCATGGAAATGATAGAAACAGGCAGATATTCTATCCTGAAAACAGCCCTGTTTGTAGGTTACTCCAATCCCAGTCATTTCAGTACTGCATTCAAAAAATTTTATGGACATCTTCCCTCGCATTACGTCCCACGAGAGATTTTTTAATTCAAAAATATTTTTTTATTTGTAAATAATCATTTTTAAACTTTCCATTTACAATCTTATTTTTTATATTATTTTATTGGCAATTGTTCAGTTCAAAATTAAAACAGCGGCTGTATTTTAAACAAATATTTTTATGGAGTAACAAATAATGTCCGTGCTTGAAATAGTAAGATATCCTGATCCGATTTTAAGACAAAATGCTGAAAAGATAGAAGAAATAAATGATGATATAAAAAAATTATCCGAAGATATGGCTGACACAATGTATGAGGATAAAGGCGTTGGTCTTGCCGCAAATCAGGTTGGGATTCTAAAAAAAATAATTGTTATCGACCCTGCTCCAGATCCCGAAAAAAGAAATTTTTTAACTCTTATAAATCCTGTAATTGTTGAAGCTGAAGGCCAACAGATTTCCAGGGAAGAAGGCTGCCTGAGTCTTCCGGGTATAAGATCTGATGTAAAAAGATATACAAGGGTAAAAGTAGAAGCATTTAATCTTGATGGAGAGCCTGTTGTTCTAGAAGATGAAGGACTTGTATCAATAATCCTTCAGCATGAAATAGATCATCTTAACGGAAAGGTCTTTATTGACAGAATATCTTCCCTGAAAAGAAAAATTTACCATAAAAAACTTGTCAAGCAGGCACAGGAATATGCCTGATAAAAATATTTCATTAATATATATGGGTACACCGGATTTTGCGGTTGAACCATTAAAAGCACTTAAGAAAGCAGGATTTAACATTTTACTTGTTGTTACCCAGCCTGACAGAAAAAAAGGAAGAGGTAAAAAATTATCTCCTCCTCCTGTCAAGGAAACAGCTATTGAACTTGGGCTTCCATTTTATCAGCCGGATAAAATTAAAACACCTGAAGCTGTTGCAAAATTAAAAGCCCTCAATCCTGATTTTATTATAGTTGCAGCATATGGACAGATTCTTTCAAAAGAGATTCTTCAAATTCCCGAAAAAGCGCCCATAAACATACATGCCTCTATTCTTCCAAAATACAGGGGAGCATCACCTGTTCAGCACACAATTTTGAATATGGATAAAAAAACAGGAATAACAACAATGTTTATGGATGAAGGGCTTGATACAGGTGATATTCTGCATATCTCTGAAGTAGTTACAGATAAAAACGAAACTGCCGAATCTCTCCATAAAAAGCTTTCTCTTATGGGTGCAGAAAATATTGTTTTTACACTTAAAAATTTTCACAAAATCACAAGAAAACCACAGGATAATGAACAGGCAACATATGCCCCTCTCCTGAAAAAAAATGACGGGGCTTTAAACTGGGCATCAGCCTCTGCAAAAATACATGCAAAGATAAGAGCATTAAATCCCTGGCCAGGAGCATTTACCATTTATAATGGACAAAAACTTAAAATTTTTGATATTGAAACAACAGAAATAAAGTCGGAAAAAAATCCGGGAACTGTTGTAAAAGCTGCCGGCAGTGAACTTGTAATTGCAACAGATGATTATGATATAAAGATAAAAAGACTCCAGGCTCCCGGAAAAAAACAAATGGATGTATCTGCCTTCCTCAATGGATTTAAAATCGAACAGGGAGCAGCCTTTACTTGATAATTAAAGAAAATTTAAAAAAAAATCCAAGATATCTGGCTGTTTATATATTATCTAATCTGGAAAGTAAAAATACGCTTCTTGATAGTTTGATAAATAAAAATGAAAGTATAATCAATCAGAATCAACCAAAAGATAAGGCATTGTTTTTCAATATAGTTTACGGGGTATTAAGAAAAAGAGGCAATATTGATAAAATTATCAAAAGAAACTCCAATAAGCCCATTGAAAAAATTGACCTGCCTGTTCTTAATGTTTTGCGAACCGGAATATATCAGATGGTTTATCTTGAAAAAATACCTTATTCTGCGGCAGTTAATACAAGTGTAGATATTGTAAAAACAATTGGGCTCAAGAGTGCTTCAGGATTTGTAAATGGTATTTTAAGGTCTTTTTCAAAAAATTTTGACAAAAAAAAATATTTTAAATATGAAAAAAATACAGCTGATTTTCCACGATGGATCATAATGAGATGGAAAAAAAGATTTGGTGAGAAAACAACTGAAAAATTATGCTGTTTCTACAATCTTGCACCACCTGTTACTTTGCGTGTAAATAGTGTTAAAACAACAAAAAAGGAAGTTACACAAATGCTTTTGTCCTGTACTGAAAATATATGTCAGGATAAATTTGCAAAAGATGCACTAAAAATTCAAAAACCAAATACACAGATTCACAATCTGCCAGGATTCAAAAAAGGATTTTTTCAGGTACAGGATGCAGGTGCCCAGATTGTAACAACTCTATTAAATCCTTTACAAAACGAAAAAATCATGGATGCCTGTGCAGGACTTGGAGGCAAAACAGGATATATTGCACAGCTTACAAGAGGAAAAGCCTTTATTACAGCTGTAGATTCAAATTCTTCAAAGCTGGAAATACTTAAAAATGAAATGCTCAGACTTGGATTCAGTAATTGTGTCAAAACTGCTGTTACAGATCTTTCAAAAAAAACTGAAATTTTTCAAAATGGTTTTTTTGATAAAATTCTTGTGGATGCTCCCTGTTCAGGCCTTGGAGTATTAAGAAGAAATCCTGACACAAAATGGAAAAAAAAATACAAAGATTTAAAGGAATGTACAAAAATACAAAAAAAAATTCTTGGAAATTGTGCCGGTCTTGTTAAAAGAGGCGGGTATCTCCTCTATACTGTCTGTTCTTTTGAAAAAGAAGAAACAAGCGAGATTATAGACAATTTTTTAAAGGAGAATGTTAATTTCAAAAAAGTTATGCCAGACACAGCCATACCAGCTGATTTTATTGATAAAAACATGGATATTATTCTTTTCCCACATAAATCTCAGACAGACGGATTTTTTGCATCATTGCTAAAAAAGGAAAAAAATCAGAAAAATGATTAAAAAAGTATTAAAATTTATTTGCCTTTTAATCACTTTTATTGTTTTAACAGGAATCTTTGCCTTTATTACAATCCATATTTTAATCAGGCAGCAGCCTGTAGTTATAGTTCCTGATATCAAAGGAAAAGATATAAATTATGCTGTAGACCGGCTGGAAACTCTTTATCTTACTCCAAGAATAAAAAAATCAGAATTCAGCCTGACTATTCCGGCTCAGCACGTTATAAGCCAGACTCCCAAACCAGGGGAGTTTGTAAAAAAAGGAAGAAATGTACATATAACCATATCAAGAGGTAAAAAAGCAGGAATTATGCCTGATCTCACAGGAATGACCATTGATGATGCAAAGGCAGAAATCATTAAATCAGGTTTGAAGAAAGGTCATATATCCCATACACACCATGACAAAATCCCCTCAGGCAGTATAATTACTTCTGTTCCCCAGCCGGGAATTCCTGTCAAATCAGGAACAAAAACTGATATTCTGGTAAGTATGGGCAGATGGCCCCAACAAAGAATAATGCCCGATCTTTCAGGGCTTACTTTGGAAGATGCAGTTAGCAGTCTGAGTGAATCAAACCTTAAAATTGATGAAATACGGACAATATATTCGCCGGATTTCAAAAAAGGTATAATTCTTGCCCAGACACCTCTGAGTGGTTTTATAGTAGATAAAGATGATAAAATAAGCCTTGTACTCAACCAGAAAAATTCTCCTTCAATAGTTTCTCCTGTTGTTGGTTCAAGACTGGTTTTTTATAGAATACCTCCGGGGCTTCTAAGATCTCATATCAAGGCTGAACTTGAAATATATGACCACAATTTTATAATTTATGACGATTACTACAGGCCGGATGAAATAATCACTTTGCTTGTTCCATATGATCAGGAAGCTGTTGTTAATATATTCAGAGATAATAAACTTGTATTGGAAAAAAAGCTTTTGCCTTTTAAAAGTGTAACAAAAAAAATACACAATTTTAACCAGGAAATGTAATAAAAAAGCAGGAACTTAAGATGACAAAATTAATTGCACCATCCATTTTATCAGCAAACTTTTCAAAACTTGGAAAAGAAATTAGAGATGTTGAAAAACATGGGGCTGACTGGATTCATATAGATGTTATGGACGGACAATTTGTTCCAAACATTACATATGGTACCAAAATTGTAAAAACATGCAATGAAATAACAAAACTTCCCCTTGATGTTCATTTGATGATAGAAAAACCTGAAAATCATATAGATGAATTTGCAAAAAGCGGTGCAGACTTTATTTCTGTGCATTCAGAAGCATGCCCTCATCTCCACAGGGTAATACAGCAGATAAAGGAAAATAATGCTGCTCCAGGAGTTGCCTTAAATCCTTCCACTCCACTTTCGGCCATAGAATGGGTTTTAAATGATCTGGATTTTGTTCTTATAATGTCTGTAAATCCGGGATTTGGAGGGCAGAAATTCATAAAAGAATCACTTTCAAAAATTGCAGAGCTGAAAAAAATGATAAAAAATAGAAATCTTGACCTTAAAATTCAGGTTGATGGTGGAATAAATATTGATACAATAAAAGATGTAAATGACGCAGGAGCTGATATTTTTGTAGCAGGCTCTGCAATATTTAAAAAAGAAGACTATGGGAAAGCAATATCTGATTTAAGAGCTCCTATCATGTAAATAAAAAAAATCCGGGGTTTTTCATGGAAAAAAAAGTGCTTGTGATAAATGGACCAAATCTTAATATGCTTGGTGACAGAGAAACTGAAGTTTATGGTAATTTAAATCTTGAACAGATTAACATTCAAATTGAAGAAAAAGCAAAGTCTCTTAAAATTATACCTTCTTTTTTCCAGTCAAACTCAGAATCTGAAATAATTGACAAGCTTCATTCAAATTACAAAAAAACAGATGCTCTGATTATAAATGCAGGAGCTTTTACCCATACAAGTATTGCAATCAGGGATGCTGTAATAATACTTGGTGTTCCAACAATAGAAGTGCATATTTCAAATATTTATAAACGGGAAAATTTCAGGCAAAAATCTTACCTTTCCGATATATCCGAAGGAGTAATCTGCGGTATGGGATACAGGGGTTATCTTTTTGCACTTGAAAGAATTGCAGAAATTATCTCATAATGGGAATTGAAACTTTTTTTAATATTCCCATAAAAAAAAGGGAAAAAATAATTGAAGCCTCAACAAAGGAATTTGCTCACAGAGGATACAGTGGAGCAAGCATAAATTCCATAATTACAAGGATTGGAATCGCAAAAGGTTCTATTTTCAATTATTTTGGAGATAAAAACGGACTTTTTCTATATATTTTCAACTATTCGGTCGAAAAGGTAAAAGATTATCTAAGGGATGTCCGGCTTGAAACAAGCAAGGTGGATTTTTTTTCAAGGCTGAGGCAGATTCTTCAAGCAGGAGTTGAATTTACGGAAAAATATCCAGATATATACAGATTATATATAAGAATGATTCTACACTCTGATATTCCCCTTGGAGAAAATCTTCAGAAATCAGTTCGTGAATATGCCCATGATTTTTTATGCGGACTTTTATATGAAGCCATTGAAAAAAATGAAATCAAACCTGAAATAAATGTTGGTGTTACAGCCTTTGCAATCGAAGCTGTTATGGACAGATTTTTACAGACAAGAATACTCCCCTATCTTGATCCTGGAACCGGTCTGTATAATGCAGCACCTGAACAAACTGAAAAATTAATTAACGAGATAATTGAAATTCTTAAAAATGGAATTTCCATATGATAAAAAAAATTCTTGTTGTTTCTGCAATTCTTGATGAGATAAAACCTCTATGCAAAGAGATGAAAGAAATTAAACATCTCAAAAAAAATGGAATTTTTCTTAAAAAAGGTCGAATCCATGAAAAAAAAGTTGATATTCTTGTTACAGGCCCAGGAATTTTAAATTCTGTTTATGCACTCACATTATATATGGAAAACAATGAAAAACCTGGCCTTGTAATTCAAACAGGATGTGCAGGTGGTTTTAGCCAGGCGATGGTTTTTAACGGAGATATTGGAATTGCTTTTTCTGAAACATATATTCACCTTGGAGTTGAAAACAAAGAAAATAATATTATACCTTTGCCCCTTCCGTTTTTTATCAGCTCAGAATACTCCATTTCAAATATTTTCCCCACAGATAATTCATTAAGCCGAAAATCATATCAGATAATAAAAAAATACACAGACTTAAATGCAGCTATTTATCCTTTTCTTACTGTTTCTGAAATTACAGCCTCATTTGCCAGAACCCAAATATTATATGATACATACCATGCAGGAATGGAAAATATGGAAGGAGCCGGTTCAGCCTATATTTGTCTTTTATACCAGCTCCCGTTTGTTGAGATAAGAGCTGCAAGCAATACTGCAGGAGAAAGGGATAAAAACAACTGGGAGCTTGAAAAATCATTTTCAAATTCATGCAAAGCTGTAAATCAGGTAATCTGGCGGTTATAAGCATTGAATCGTTAACACATGTGGAGTGGTTAAGTAAAAGGAGAATTTGCTCTGATATGTATTTCTCATAATATCAAAATTATGCTTTTTTATTGAGTAACAACCTGTCGACAGGGCGTCTAGATTTATTTTTTGTTGTCATTTTCCAATGAATACCAATCTATTTTTCTGGTAATAAACATTACTATGCTCAATATCATAAGGAGACCAATGCTACCCATTATTAACGCATAGTCTTCTAATTGTAAGACTATATAAAGATACATGTAGAGAACAGTCAAAAGGGAAAATACTGTTAGTGTGAAATATTTATTTTTTAAAATACCTTTTGAGTATCCCGATACTAACAAAGTTATAGCTGATGACGAAATTAAATAAGCATAATTAAAATTCAAGTGCTCAGATATAGATAACTGAAGAACATAAAATAAAATTACAGCTAAGCCAATGAGCAGATATTGAATTGGATGGACTCGGTTTTTGTTAATTATTTCTGAGAAGAAAAAAGCAGAAAATGTAAATACAACGAACATCAACGCATATTTAGATAATCTTGTCGCTTTTTGATAAATATCGGCTGTTATGAGTAATTTAAAGCCGAAGCAAGACTCTTTGACCTTATATCTACTGCCTTCCCAGTATTGTGGAAAATTTCTATTGAGATGAAGAATTTTCCATGTTGCAGTGAAGCCTTCTTTTGATATTTCTCTTTTGGTTGGTAAAAATGCTCCATTGAAACTAGGAGATGCCCAGTCAGATTGAATAGTTACATTTGTTTCTTCTGCCATTGGTGTAAATCGTATCTGTTCACTTCCATTCAGAGTCAGGTTGAAAGAAAATGGTTTTGAGCTGTCATTTGGTGACAATGGAATGAGACTGCTGACACCTGCGGATGCTATATCTGTTGTTTTTAAACCAGGGTTGACTTTATAGTTATTTTCATCAAATGTGATTTGAATATTATCATTAATTCCTCTCATGTCGGTAATACCAATTGAGAATATGGATTTTCCCCAAAGAATATTTTCAGCTTCTATATCCAATTGGTTTAGCCGTGGAACAGTGAATATACCTGTAAATTCAAGTTGGCAATTATATAATACGGCTTCATAAATACTTCTGTACCTTATGTGAGAAACAATACTTCCTTTAATGTCTAATTTTTCCGGCAGAATATGAAAATATTTAATTGAATATTGAAGTTTATCATTTTTGTCTTTGTAAAATGATTTATATGGAATAGTGAAAAATGGACCGGTAATAGTCTGACTATTGCCCCATTTATGATTAATTTCCTGTACCACAGAATCCCGCCTTGACTCCCTTTCTGTCAATAGTGATGAGACCATAGAGGTAGGAATAAGAAGCACCAAAACAAGTATCCCGATTGATATAATTTTTATAGTGGCAGAGTTACGAATTAGGTTGCCTGTTTTTTTTATGGTTTCTTGTGTATTCATAGTTTATCCTTGGAAAATCTAATGAAAAGAAGAATTAGAATATAATCTTGGATTTATTTAAAAAATAAAATTAAAAAGCTTTAATAAAATATAGCAAAACCTCATTATTTAAAAAAAATTCTGAGCTTTTAAAAAAAAGATATTTGTAAAAAGTAATTTTTGCAACTGGTTTTTTAAAAACTCTTTAAAATTTGTAGTGGTCAAGTAAAGTTAGCCATTTTTTTCATGCTGCAATTTTAATTTTTACTCAATTGGTCAAAAAATCTTTTGGGTATAAGTTTCAAGGAAAGCTGTGATGCCTGAAACTATTGTATAACATTTCAATATATCTGATTATATCGGTATGTTGTTCCCTGGCTTTTATAGTATTCAGATAAAACCCTCTCTTTTTTTAACGAATCAAAAAAGCTTTCAGCCATGGCATTGTTTCACCTATTTCCCCTCCTTTGAGGGTAAATTTTCAAAAAAAGATATAAAGAGAGTAAAAAGAAGGAAAAGAAATATTTTTACTTGAAAAAGATAAAAACCTTGATATTTTAGGGCTTAAAGCTTCTGATTCAGGTTTAAAAAGTGGTGTGCCCGGCGGGATTCGAACCCACGATCTCTGGCTTCGGAGGCCAACGTCCTATCCAGCTGGACCACGGGCACATTCTTTAGATAACAACCAACTAGGTTATGACTAATTAAATGTCAAGCAAATGTTTAATCTAAGACCTTAAATGTTTTTGATTTTAAATGGGAAATGGAGAGAAGATGGAAAAGAAAAAATATAAAAATTTTGAATATCTTTCATGTAGTCAACCATTAATTGAAGACAGAAAAAATCTGGTTTTAATCCATGGAGCCTCTATTAATTCCTATTTTTTTATAAATCAATTTGAGTTTTTGTGTAAAAAATTAAATGTTTATGCCCCTGATCTTCCCGGAAGAGGAGGCGTTGAAGCCTTTAAGAATCCAAGTGTAAGAGATTATTCTGATTATATTTTTGACTTTATCAAAGAACTGGAAATAGAAAAACCAGTGGTTTGCGGAGTTTCAATGGGCGGTGCAATTGTCCTTGATATGCTTGCAGAAAAAACAACAGAGCTGGCAGGAGGTATAGTAATAAATTCAGGGGCAAGGCTTAAAGTCCATGATGTTGTTTATATGTCCATAAAAAATGATTTTAATTCATTTAAAAAAGGACTTTTATACTTTGGCATATCCCAAAAGTCTGATCCCAATAAATTTATTGATAAGCTTGATTTATTTTGTGTTGAAGAGCCTTTGACAGCAATCAAGGATTTTGATGCCTGTACAGGTTTTGATATGATGGATGAGCTTTCCAGAATCAAGCAGAAGGTTCTTATACTTACTGCTGCGGAAGATAAATCAACTCCTGTTAAATATGGACTGTATTTAAAGGATAATATAAAAAATTCTAAATATATGGAGCTAAGTGATTGCGGTCATCTTTCTCCACTTGAAAAACCTGATGATGTAAATTCCCAAATCCTGAAATTTATGGGTACGGTTTAGAATATCAGAGAAAACTCTGTATTTTTTTGCAGGGTTCATTTTGTCGATTTATTTTATTTATATTGCTTTTATAATATAATTTATGTATATTTAATAGTTTTTGATTATTAACAGTTTGGAAAATATTTTAAAAAAAAGAGAAAATTATTAATGGGTTTTGAAAGATTTGGTTTAAGCGAAAGCATTGTTAAATCTGTAAAATCAATGGGGTTTATAACTCCTACAATTATTCAGGAAAAAACTATTCCGGTAATTTTAGATGGAGATGAGGATATAATTGGCCTTGCCCAGACAGGCACAGGCAAGACAGCAGCTTTTGGTCTTCCCATGATGGAACTTATAGATTTCGGGAGTAAGAGTATTCAGGGGCTTGTCATATGCCCTACAAGGGAATTGTGTATTCAGATATCAAGGGATTTCAAGTCATTTTCAAAGTTTATGAAAGGTGCTGGTATTGTTTCTGTTTATGGTGGTGCAAGTATATTAAATCAGATAAATTCAGTCAGGAGGGGGGCAAATATTGTTGTTGCAACTCCAGGCCGTTTGAATGATTTAATAAGAAGAAAAGCTTTAAATTTAAATGGTGTAAAATATGTTGTTCTTGATGAAGCTGATGAAATGATGACAATGGGATTTAAGGAAGATCTTGATTTTATTTTGAGTCAGACACCTCTTGATAAGAGAACATGGCTTTTTTCAGCTACCATGCCTTCAGATGTGGCAAAAATTGCAGATAATTATATGAAAAATCCAAAGGAGATTGTAGCTGGACAAAAAAATGCACTTGCAAAAAACATTGAGCATTTGAGTTTTTTTGTGAAGGAAAAAAATCGTTATGAGGCCTTGAAAAGAATAATAGATTTTTATCCTGATATTTATGGCCTTGTTTTTTGCCGTACAAGGATTGAAACAGGAGAAATAGCTGAAAAACTTATAAAAGACGGATATAATGCCGATGCCTTGCATGGAGATCTTTCCCAGGCTCAAAGGGATACTGTAATGAGGAGATTCAGAAAAAAGGATCTTGATTTTATTGTTGCAACAGATGTGGCTGCAAGGGGTATAGATATTGATGATATAACCCACGTTATAAATTATAATCTCCCTGATGATGCCGAGGTTTATACCCATAGAAGCGGTAGAACTGCAAGGGCTGGAAAACATGGGATTTCTATTGTTATTTTTTCTCCGGCAGAAAGAAGAAAAATTGCAGCAATTGAACACAGAACAAAAGTAAAATTTAAACCTGAAAGTGTTCCTTCAGGAGATCTTGTGTGTGAGAAACAGCTTTTTGCTCTTTTAGACAGGTTTGGGAATGTGGATGTTAAAAAAGAAGAAATTGCAAAATTTATGGAACCTGCCTACAAAAAACTTGAGTCTCTTTCAAGGGAAGAAATAATCCAGAGGTTCGTTTCTCTCGAATTTAACAGGTTTATAGATTATTATAAAAATACTTCGGATATAAATATAAATAATTTTGACGAGTTTAAAAAGAAAAAGAAAGGCCGTTCCAGGCAAAAATTTGGAGGTTCTTGTAAAAGCAGGACTTCAAGACTTTTTTTCAGTGCAGGTAAAATTGATAATTTGAACAAAGGCGCTATTATAAGGCTTGTTTGCGATAAGGCTGGTATAAGGTCAAAACACATAAAAAAGATAGATATTTTAAGGGAATTTTCATTTTTTGAAGTTGAATCAGGATATGCGGATGTTGTTTTATCTTCAATGAAAAATGTAAATTTTGACGGTAGAAAAATTTCTGTGGCAAGATCTAAAAAACAACGGTAAAAAATTATTTTTTAGTTTATAATTAAATTCATATAGACATTTATCAGGTATTTACCCAAAAAAATATAGATTACAGCACCAAGTGATAAAAAAGGACCAAAAGGTATTGCATACTTGAAATTTTTTTCTTTCAGCAGCATAAAAGCAATTCCTGCAAGTGTTCCTGTGAGAGAAGAGGCAAAGACAGTAAAAAATACTCCCTTGTATCCAATAAAGGCCCCGATCATTGCAAGCAGCTTTATATCTCCTCCCCCCATGCCTTCTTTTTTTGTAATAAGATAATATATTAAAGCCACAAGGTATAGAGAGCCTCCGCCGACCAGAACTCCTAAAACAAGATTTTTCAAATTCCAGCCCATTATAAAAAAACCAGCTGCAAAAAATAAAGGGATTCCCGGAAGGCTTATTATGTCAGGTATGATTTTATGCTCAAGATCAATAAAACTTATTACAATTAGAACAGAAACAAATATAAATACAGCAAGGGCTTTAAGAGTAAAAGAAAAAGAACTTATTGAATAAACTGAAAAAAAAGCTGTCATAATTTCAACAGCAGGATATTGTATGGAAATTTTTTTATTGCACTGTCTGCATTTACCTGAAAGTATTAAATAGCTTATAACTGGTATATTATCATACCATTTTATTTGTGAGCCGCATGAAGGGCAGTAAGACCTTGGCGACACTATTGACATTTTTTCAGGGATTCTGGCAATACAGACATTCATAAAGCTTCCTATACATGCTCCATAAATTCCTGCTGCAATAAAAATAAGGATTTCAGTGTTCATAAAGTTTTTTAATCTCCATAATTAAAATTATGCTGGAAATATTTATTATTATTATGTACACAGATAACCTGTTATTTATTACATAATAAGATTAAAATATAAAAAAAGAAAATACTATTACAGATTTTGTTGTCAACTTTAAAAATTGATTTATATTAATAAAATTGTCTGGAACAAAAAGAAATTTCTATTTAGTAAGCTAACTTAATCAGGAGAAAGAATGGCTGAAACAGATAAAGATGATTTGATAAATATACTTGAAGAGGAATTCGGCAATGAGGAGATTCCTCATACCATGCCTATGATGCCGGTGAGAGATGTTGTTATTTTTACGGATATGCTGCTTCCTCTTTTTGTTGGCAGGGAAAAATCCATTAAATCCATAGAAGCTTCAGTGAGTTGTGATAATTTTGTGTTTCTTGCTACCCAGAAAGATCCCATTGATGAAAATCCGGAACAAAAGGATATCTACAATGTTGGTATTATAGCTAAAGTACTGCGAATTCTGCGTCTGCCTGATGGTAAGGTCAAGGCCCTTGTCCAGGGGATTTCCAAGGCCAGAATTGAGGAAATTACCAGAGAAAAGCCATATTATGAGGTTAAGGTAGATCTTGTTAAAGATATTGAAATTAAAGATGTTGATATGGAAGTGGAAGCTCTCCTTAGAAATATAAGAGAGCAGAGTGAGCAGATTCTTGGAATCAGAGGAGAACTTACAACTGACATAAAAGCTATTTTTGAATCTATTGAAGATCCTTCAAAACTGGCTGATCTTGTAGCTTCAAATCTTCAGTTGAAAATTCCTGAAGCCCAGTCTCTTCTTGAGGAGAGAGATGTAAAGGCAAGGCTTAAAAAAGTTAATGATTATCTTATGAAAGAGGTTGAGCTTTCAACCGTTCAGGCAAAAATTCAGTCTGAAGTCAGGGATGAGATTTCCAGAACACAAAAAGATTATTATCTTAGAGAGCAGGTAAGGGCCATTCATAAGGAACTTGGGGAATCGGATGAAAAAGCAGAGGAAATTGAGAACTATAAAAAGAAGATAAAAAAGGCTAAAATGCCTAAAGATGTTTTAAAAGAAGCCCAAAAACAGCTCAGACGATTTGAGCAGATGAATTCTGATTCTTCAGAAGCCGTTGTAATAAGAACATATCTGGACTGGCTTTCGGAACTCCCATGGTCAAAATTTTCCAGAGATATGCTTGATATAAAAAAAGCTTCAAAGGTTCTTGATGAAAAACATTATGGTCTTAAAAAAATCAAGGAAAGGATCCTTGAATATTTAAGTGTAAAAAAACTTAACCCATCTTCAAAATCCCCAATAATTTGTTTTGCAGGACCTCCTGGTGTGGGTAAGACATCACTTGGTCAGGCTATTGCAAAGGCTATGAACAGAAAATTTTACAGAGTTTCACTCGGTGGGATAAGGGATGAAGCTGAAATACGGGGGCACAGGAGAACATATATTGGAGCTCTTCCCGGGCGTATTATTCAGGGGATGAAATATTGTGGCTCCAAAAATCCGGTTTTTATGCTTGATGAAATAGATAAGCTTGGTTCAGATTTCAGGGGAGATCCATCTTCTGCCCTTCTTGAGGCTCTTGATCCTGAACAGAATTCTAAATTCAGTGATCATTATTTAAATCTTCCTTTTGATCTTTCAAAAGTTATGTTTATCCTGACTGCAAATATTACAGATACAATACCTTCTGCTCTTTTTGACAGGATGGAACTTATTGAACTTTCGGGTTATACTTTGGAAGAAAAAGAAAAAATTGCTGTAAAATATCTTATTCCAAGACAGAGAAACGACAGCGGTCTGAAAGAAAACCAGCTTCATATAAGTAATAATGCTCTTAAAAAAATAATAAAAGAATATACATCTGAAGCAGGTGTGAGAAACCTTGAAAGGGAAATTTCTGCAATCACAAGAAAATCTGCAAGAATTGTTCTTGAGGAAAAAAAAGAAAAAATAAAAATTAATTCCCTGAATCTTCACAAATTTATAGGCCCTCCAAAATTTCAGCCTGAAATGGATAAGGAAAAAAGTCAGGTTGGTCTTTCAACAGGACTTGCATGGACAGAAGTAGGAGGAGAGGTTTTATATATTGAAGCTCTTATTCTTCCGGGAAAAGGAGATATCCAGATAACAGGTCAGATAGGAGATGTAATGCAGGAATCTGCAAGGGCGGCTCTTAGTTATGCAAAATCACGTCTTGGCTTTTTTGGTGAAGATGAAAATTTTTTTGAGAACAAGGATATTCATCTCCATGTGCCTGCTGGTGCTATTCCAAAGGACGGTCCTTCTGCGGGTATCTCAATGGCAACAGCATTGATTTCCGCAATAACAGAAAAACCTGTTAAAAGTGATGTTGCAATGACTGGAGAGATAACTCTCAGGGGAAGAGTGCTGCCCATTGGAGGACTTAAGGAAAAAGCCCTTGGAGCATTGCGCGGTGGAATAAAAACGGTTTTATTTCCTGTTAAAAATAAAAAGGACTTAATAGAAATTCCTGCAAATGTTAAAAAGAAGATTAAATTTATTTCTGTTTCCTCAATTGAAGAAGTTATTGATATTGCAATATCAGAAGATATTTTTGGTGAAAAATCTCTTGAGAAAAAAAAGAAATCATGATTGTCCTTGCTGTAGATACAGCGGCTGAATTCTGCAATATTGCAATAATGAAAAATGAAAATCCTCTTTGTGAGATGTCTTTTAAAAACAGAGGCACTCATTCAAAGAATATAGTACAGAATATAGATTATTGCTGCAATCTTGCAGGGATTAAAATTTCTGAGATTGATCTTTTTGCAGGAGGAGTTGGGCCGGGTAATTTCACAGGGGTAAGAATAGGTGTGAGCACTTTGAAAGGGCTTGCATATGTCTTAAAAAAACCTCTGGTCGGAATATCTTCCCTTGATGCCTCAGCTTTAGGCTTCAGGCATTGCGAAATTCCTGTTTTAAGTGTTATTGACGCAAGAAGACAGGAAGTGTATTATTCTTTTTACCGCTTTAAAAATTTTGTTCTTGATTACAAAACCGAAGAAAAAGTCGGCAGGCCTGAAAATATATCAGGAATAAGCGGTTTGGAAAGTATAATTATTACCGGCAATGCTTCTTTTATGTATAGAGATATTTTTGATTCTCTTTTTGAAAGAATATATTATCCTCCTGTATGGATGAACAGGATAAATCCACTGCTCATGTGTGAACTCGCAGTTGATAAATATACAATGGATAATAAAGATGAAACTTTTGGAATTGTTCCAAACTATATAAGACGCTCCAATGCCGAGGAAAACTTGAAAAAATGAGTATTCTTGACAGATTATGTGTCTTTTGTTAATATTTATAAAATTTGGATTTAATTATGACGCTTATAGATAAAATTGAAAAAAAAATTAAGATTACAAAATATGGTTATGGAATAATCAGCGCTTCTTTAACAGCGTCTTTTATATTTCTTATTTTCGGCCTTTATTATATATTTTTTCCGGTTCTTTTGTTTACATTCTTCTCTATTTATTTTTTCAGAGATCCTGAAAGAATTATTCCAGATGAAGAAAATGCTTTGGTATCTCCGGCAGACGGAAGAGTTCTTGGTGTTGAGCATTTGGATGAATCACCATATGACGGAAGTGAATGTATAAAAGTAAGTATTTTTATGTCTGTTTTTAATGTTCATGTAAATAGAGTGCCTTTTTCAGGACAGATAAAAGAGATAAAATATTTTCCGGGAAAATTTTTTAATGCTTCTTTTGACAAGGCTTCTTCTGATAATGAAAGAAATGCAGTTCTTTTTGAAACACATAGCAAAAAAACCTTCTGGACAGTACAGATCGCCGGATTGATTGCAAGGCGAATAGTTATGTTCAGGGAAAAAGGGGATATTGTTGAAAAGGGCGAAAGGTTTGGGATGATAAAATTTGGTTCCAGGCTTGAACTTTATCTTCCTGCTGACTCTGAAATTGAAGTTAAAAATGGAAATATTGTTAAGGCAGGTTCAACAATTATCTGCAAATTAAATTGATTGAGGTGCAAGATGTCAAGATTAAACAGAAAAATATATATACTTCCCAATATAGTAACTTCTCTTAATGCCTTATGCGGGTTTTACTCAATTATTTCGTCTATAAAGGGAGACTTTACAAGAGCTGTCATAGCTGTTCTTGCTGCAATGGTATTTGATATAATGGATGGAAGAGTTGCCAGAATGACTAATACTGAAAGCAGGTTCGGAATGGAGTTTGACTCCCTTTCAGACCTTATTTCTTTTGGTGTAGCTCCTGCTCTTTTAACATATTTATGGATTTTCCAGTCCACTGGTCGTATAGGCTGGCTTACAGCTTTTGTTTTTGTAATCTGCGGAGCATTAAGGCTTGCAAGATTTAATGTTTCAGACCACTCTGATTCAAGATTTTTTACAGGTCTTCCAATACCTGCTGCTGCCTTTATAGTTGTATCATGGTACCTTTTCTGCAATAAGGTTGGTCTTAAAGGTCAGATAACAGAGGTTTTTTCCTTGATTTTTGTTTATGTACTTGCCTTTTTAATGGTCAGTAATATTAAATATCCGTGCTTTAAAAAAGCAGATAATGAACAAAAAATTCCTTTTAATGTTCTGGTTGCTTTAATTCTGACTATTGTCTTGATTGCAGCGGAACCTCAGATTACGCTTTTTATTTTATCTTTTATATATCTTGCTTCAGGGATTGTGATTTCTATAAAAACAGTTTCCAGCCGTAAGGAATCCCTGGATTCAAAATAAGTTTTAAGAGGATTTCAATGAGTAAAAAAAATTTTAATGTGGCAGTCGCAGGAGCAACAGGGGCTGTCGGTAATGTAATGATTAAGTGTCTTGAGGAAAGAAATTTTCCTGTAAAAAATCTTAAACTTCTTGCCTCATCCAGATCTGCCGGAAGAAAACTTCGTTTTAAGGGTGATGAAATAGAAGTTGAAGAAATGACTGAAAAGTCTTTTAAAGATATTGATATAGCTCTTTTTTCAGCTGGCGGTGGAACAAGCATGAAATTTGCACCAATAGCTGCAAGTTCAGGAGCTGTTGTTGTAGATAATTCCAGTGCATGGCGTATGGAGCCTGATATTCCCCTTGTTGTGCCGGAAGCTAATCCCCATGCTGTTGCAGGATACAAAAAAAAGGGAATAATTGCCAATCCCAATTGTTCAACTATACAGATGCTTGTTGCCCTTGCTCCTTTACATAGAGAATATGGAATCAGGCGGATTGTTGTCTCAACCTATCAGGCTGTATCAGGCGGGGGCAAAAAAGCTATTGATGAACTTTTTGATGAGACAAGGGCAAAAATGAATTTCATCAATTATGAAAGAAAGGTTTTCCCCCATGATATTGCATTTAACTGCCTTCCTCATATTGATGTATTTCAGGAAAATGGTTATACAAAAGAAGAGATGAAGATGGTAAATGAAACAAGAAAAATTCTTGAGGATGATAAGATAGGAGTTACTGCAACAACAGTAAGAGTTCCGGTCTTTTACGGACATTCTGAATCTGTTAATGTTGAAACAATAAAATATGTTTCAGCAGATGATGTAAGAAAACTGCTTGAAAAATCAGAGGGAATAAAAATTGTTGATAAACCTGAAGAAAATCTTTATCCTCTGGCAAAAAATGCTGCAGGTCAGGATTTGACCCTTGTTGGAAGAATAAGGCAGGATGAATCCATAGAAAATGGTATCAACCTCTGGATAGTTGCAGATAATATAAGAAAAGGTGCTGCAACCAATACTGTACAGATTGCAGAAATTTTAGTGGAATCTTATTTGTAATTGTTGTATGAATAATTAAGATTTAAAAAAGAAGAGGCCGTTTAAGATATGGTCTCTTTTTATTTTTATTAAGGAGGAAATAAAGTTGGACAGAATTCCTATCACCAGACAGGGGTTTGAAAATCTGAAAAAAGAGCTTGAAAATCTTAAAACAATAGAGAGGCCCAAAAATATTGAAGCCATTGAAATTGCAAGGGCACATGGTGACCTTTCGGAAAATGCTGAATATGATGCTGCAAAGGAAAGACAGGGCTTTATTCAGGGAAGAATCAACGAGCTTGAATATAAATTGTCAAATGCAGAAGTTATTGATCCTGAAAAGCTTTCAAAAGATAAGGTTGTTTTTGGTTCTAAAATTCTTCTTGAGAATATTGACACTGGAGATGAGGTTGAATATCAGCTTGTAGGGCCTGATGAATCCGATATAGATCAGGGGAAAATATCTGTTGGCTCTCCCCTTGGAAAAGGTATTCTTGGTAAGATTCCTGGAGATGAAGTTACTTTTCAGGCTCCGGGTGGAAAAAGAATTTATGAGATAGTTGAGATTTTATAAAAATACAGGAGAAAACATGGCAAGAATTACAGTAGAAGACTGTCTGGCGAAAGTTACAAACCGTTTTGAACTTGTTCATATGGCAGCATCAAGGGTTCGTCAGCTTCGTGAAGGTTCTGAATATCTTGTTCAGCGTGCTAAAAATGAAGATGTTGTAATGGCTTTAAGAGAGATAGCCGCGGGAAAAGTTGTTCTGGATAACGATGGCGATTCTAAATGATAGGTATCTCCTTGACCGGAACAAAAAATATTTCCGGTTGAACAAGCTTGTTGGAAAAGCCATTGTAAAGTATGATCTTATTAAAGATGGAGACAAAATTCTTGTAGGAGTTTCCGGCGGAAAAGATTCCATAACCATGATGGCTTCTTTAAATGACAGAGTTGAATGGGCCCCTGTTGGATATAAACTTGTTTTTGTATATATAGATCCCGGTTTTGACGGCGGCTTTTCATCTGAACTTAAATCATTTTGCAATAAAAATTCAATAGATATCCACATCGAATATACAGATTTTGGTGTATATGCCCATGGCAGTGAAAATTTGAAAAAAAGCCCTTGTTTTATTTGTTCATGGAACAGAAGAAAAAGACTTTTTGATCTTGCTGAAAAGTTTGGCTGTAATAAAATAGCCCTTGGTCACACAAAAGATGATCTTATTGCAACTCTTTTTATAAATATGTGTTACAGAGGTCATATGAGCACCATGGTTCCATGTCAGGATTTTTTCAATGGCAGATTCAAGATTATAAGGCCTCTTTGTCTTGTTGATGAAAAGGATATCAAAAGCTTTATAAAAACTTCCGGACTTCCTGTTTTTAAAAATATCTGCCCTTCTTCAGGAAATTCAAAAAGAGATGAAATTAAGATTTTTTTGAAAACTCTTTATACAAACAATAAACGAATCAAGGAAAATATATTCAGGTCAATGTCAAATATTGATACTGACTATTTATTATAGGTTTATTATGAAGGATGTACAAAAAGAAAATGATTACAGAAATATACCAATAGATAAAGTCGGTATAAAAAATTTGAGATATCCTGTAACTGTTCAGGACAGGGAAAACAAATATCAGGAAACCGTTGCCAATATAGATATGTTTGTAAATCTGCCCCATCATGTAAAAGGAACACACATGAGCAGATTTGTTGAGATGCTTCATATTTTCAGGCAGGAATTGTCATTTAATGCTTTTTCAAAAATATTGGAAGAGATGAAAATTCATCTTGATGCAAAGTCTTCACATATTGAAATCAGATTCCCTTATTTTATAAGAAAAAAGGCTCCTGTTACAGGTGTTGCAGGATTGATGGACTATTCATGCAGGATTACCGGTGAAAGCTATGAAGACGGCAGGATTGATATTTTTTCAGAAGTGGAAGTCCCTGTTACCTCTGTATGCCCATGTTCAAAGGAAATAAGTGAATTTGGAGCACATAATCAGCGTGGAATAGTGCGTATCTGTGTACGGTTTAAAAAATTTATCTGGATGGAGGATCTGATAAAAATTGCTGAAAAATCAGCCTCATGTGAAGTTTATTCTGTTTTAAAGAGGGCAGATGAAAAAAATGTTACAGAAATGGGTTTTAATAATCCCAAATTTGTTGAAGATATAGCAAGGGATGCAGCCAAGGAGCTTTATGAAGACAAAAATATTTTATGGTTTGAAGTGAGTGTGGAAAATTTTGAGTCAATACATAACCACAGTGCTTATGCCTATATTTCAAGCGAGGGCATAGAGGCTTCAAGAAAAGGTAATCTGTAAAATTATCAAGATGTTATTTGTTGTAAAATATTAATTTCTGTTTTAATTATAATCTTAGAATTTGCGGGGCATGGAGCATGGGTTTAAAAATATATAATACATTGACAGGGGAAAAGGAAGATTTTGTACCATTGAAAGAAAACAGCGTCAGCATTTATGTATGCGGCCCTACTGTATATGATTACAGCCATATAGGCCATGCAAGATCTGTTGTTGTTTTTGACACTGTTGTAAGATATTTCAGAGCTTGCGGCTACAAGGTAAAATACATAAGAAATTTTACAGATGTTGATGATAAAATCATTAAAAGGGCAAATGAAAAAGGCGTAAGTTCTGAAGAAATTGCCCTGAAATTTATTGATGAGTTTTCAAAGGATATGGCAGCTCTCAATGCTTTAAAACCTGATCATGAACCAAAGGCCACGGAGCATATAGATGAGATTGTTCAACTTATTAAAACTCTTGTTGAAAAAGGTTATGCATATGAAGTTGATGGAGATGTTTATTTCAGGGTTGAAAAGTTGAATGAATATGGAAAACTTTCAGGAAGAAATATTGAAGATATGAGAGCGGGTGCAAGAATAGAGGTTGATGAAAGAAAGGAATCACCCTTTGATTTTGCATTGTGGAAAAGTGCAAAGCCCGGTGAACCATACTGGGAAACTCCTTTTGGCAAAGGCAGACCTGGATGGCATATTGAATGCTCTGCCATGAGTCGTAAATATCTTGGTGAAACTTTTGATATTCATGGGGGAGGTAAAGATCTCATTTTTCCACATCATGAAAATGAAATAGCCCAGTCAGAGGCTGCACATGATAAAGAATTCGTTCGTTACTGGATGCACAATGGTTTTGTTAGAATAGACCATGAGAAAATGTCAAAATCACTGAATAATTTTCTTACCATAAAGGACACTCTTGAATTATGGCATCCAGAGGTAGTCAGATTTTTTCTTTTGTCCAAGCATTACAGATCTCCTATAGACTTTACAGAAAATTCACTTAAAGAAGCAGAATCATCCCTTGACAGGATTTATACTTTTCTTGAAAAAGCAGAATCTTTTACTGATTCTTATGAAAATGAGAGTTTTTCTGACCTGCCTGTATGGAATGAATTTGTTTCTGCAATGGATGATGATTTTAATACAGCAAGGGCAATAGGAATTATTTTTGAATCTGTGAGAACAGCAAACAAAAATATAGATGAAAAAAAGAATATCAGAGAAATTGCATTAACAGCAGCAGCTGTAAAAAAAATGGGAACTTGTCTTGGGGTGCTTTTTTTATCACCTGATGAGTATTTTAGAAAGAAGCCTGCAAAGAATCAGATTGATGAAGAATTTATTGAAAATCTTATAAAAGAAAGAACTCTTGCACGGAAAAATAAAGATTTTAAAAGGGCTGATGAAATCAGGAAAGAGCTTCTGGAGAAGGGGGTTATTCTTGAGGACAGGCCTGATGGCACTTTCTGGAAATTTGGTTAAATATGGGAATTTTTAAACTTAACTCTTCTTTTTCACTGGCTGGAGATCAACCAAAAGCAGTTGATTTTCTTGTAAAGGGACTTAAAAATGGCGAACCTCATCAGGTTCTTTTAGGAGTGACAGGTTCCGGGAAGACATTTACAATGGCAAATGTCATTGAAAAACTTGAAAGACCTGTTCTTGTAATGGCTCCAAATAAAACCCTGGCTGCACAGCTTTTTAATGAATTTAAACAATTTTTTCCTGAAAACGCAGTTGAATATTTTGTCAGCTATTATGATTACTATCAGCCCGAAGCCTATATTCCTACCTCTGATACATATATTCAAAAAGATTCTTCCATGAATGAACGCATAGATAAAATGAGGCATTCTGCAACCATGTCTCTTTTAACAAGAAAGGATGTTATAATAATTGCAAGTGTTTCATGTATTTATGGGCTTGGTGATCCTGAAGAATATCTTGGTCTTAAGGTAGACCTTTATGAAGAAATGGAAATTTCAAGGGAAAAACTTACAAGGGAACTTGTTTCTATTCAATATCAGCGTAATGATTCTGATTTTTACAGGGGGACTTTCAGGGTAAGGGGCGACAGGGTTGATATTTTCCCTGCATATGAGGAAGAAAAAGCTGTGAGGGTAGAATTTTTTGGGGATGAAATAGAGGCTATATATGAAATAGATCCCCTTAAAGGAACAAATATAAGAAAACTGCCAAGGATGAGTATTTTTCCCGGAAGTCATTATGTTACCCAGCAGGAAAAACGAAAAAAGGCAATTGACCAGATAAAAAAGGAATTAAAGTCACAGATTTCTTTTTTTAATAGTGAAAAAAAGCTTATTGAAGCCCAGAGAATAGATGAAAGAACAAGATATGACCTTGAGATGATGCAGGAGATGGGTCATTGCAGCGGAATAGAAAATTATTCAAGACATCTTACCGGCAGAGAAAAGGGTGAGCCGCCTCCAACCATGATAGATTATTTTTCTGATGATTTTTTTGTAATAATAGATGAATCCCATATAGGTGTCCCACAGATAAGAGGAATGTATAATGGAGATTTTTCAAGAAAATCAACTCTTGTTGAGTTTGGATTCAGACTGCCTTCTGCTATTGATAACAGACCCTTGAAGTTTAATGAATTTGAAGAAAAGATAAACCAGATTGTTTATGTTTCTGCAACTCCGGCTGAATATGAACTTAAAAAGTCCGGGGAAAAAAATATTGTAGAGCAGATTGTAAGACCTACAGGACTTGTTGACCCTGAAATAGAGGTCAGACCTGTTGAAAATCAGGTAGATGATTTATACGATGAAATTAAAAAAGTTATTGAAAATTCAGGTAAAATTCTTGTTACAACTTTGACAAAAAGAATGGCTGAAGATCTGACAGATTATCTTGATAATTTTGGGATAAGGGTTCGGTATCTTCATTCTGATATAGATACTTTGGAGAGAATAGAAATAATCAATGATTTAAGAAATGATAAGTTTGATGTATTGATTGGAATAAATCTTTTAAGAGAAGGCCTTGATATACCTGAAGTAGCTCTTGTTGCAATACTTGATGCAGATAAGGAAGGGTTTTTAAGATCTGAAAGATCTTTGATCCAGACCTTTGGGCGTGCCGCAAGAAATGTTGACGGCAGAGTTATTCTTTATGCCGAAAGAATTACACCTTCAATGAAGGCTGCAATTTCTGAAACAGAAAGAAGACGAAAAATTCAGAAAAAATTTAATCTTGATAACAATATAACTCCAAGATCGGTTAAAAAAGATCTCTCTGGATTTTTTCTGGAAAGAACTGAAAAGGCAAAATTTGGAAGCTATAAAAGAGAGAGTCTTAAAATGGTTGCAGAGGAACAGGAATTATTTGGAAATATAGAAAACAGTTCCCAGAAAATTATAATGCTTGAAAAAGAAATGGATAAGGCAGCATCAAAGCTTGAATTTGAAAAAGCTGCAAGAATCAGGGATAAAATAGAAGAAATCAGGAAAACTTTGTAGACCATGCCTGAAAAAGATATCAGGAAATATCTCTTTGAAAAGACTGCTGAATCACCTGATGATTCAGGAGTTTACATCATGCGGGATAAAAATGGAAATATTCTTTATATAGGCAAGGCAAAAAATCTTAAAAAGCGTTTAAGTTCCTACTTTAGAAGAAAGGAAAAAGATTCTTTAAAAACAAGGATTCTTGTTTCAAAAGTAAATGATTTTGAGGTTATAGTAACTTCCAATGAAAAAGAGGCTTTTTTACTTGAATCCACTCTTATAAAAAAAGATAAACCAAAATATAATATAATTTTAAAAGATGACAAGGCCTATCCATATGTCAGACTTGAACTTGACCACAAATTTCCGAAATTTTCAATTGTAAGAAAAGTCAGAAAAGATGGAGCAAAATATTTTGGTCCGTTTTCATCGGCTGGTTCCATAAGACATACTCTTAAATTTATTCATAAAACTTTCAGGTTGAGAACATGTAAAAATACTGCTTTTGACAGAAGAGAGCGGCCATGTCTCAACTATCAGATGGGATTATGCCAGGGGCCCTGTGTATATAAAATTGATGAGAAGGAATATATGAATAATGTTTCTGAGGCAGTTCTTGTTCTTAATGGGAAGGCTCCTTTTCTTTTGAAAAAAATAGAAAAGGAAATGATGGAAAGATCTCTGGAAAGAGATTTTGAAAAGGCTGCGATTTTGAGGGATAAACTTTTTGCCCTTGAAAAAAGTATTGAAAAACAATCTGTAATTACTACAGATGTTGTTGACAGAGATTTTATAGCTGTTTCAGGATTTGAATTGAACAAGGTTATAAGTATTTTCAGAATAAGAGGGGGGGCTGTATCATGGAGAAGAAACTATAATTTCAGGGATGCAGCGGCTGATCCGGAAGATATTCTTGAGTCTTTTATAAAGCAGTATTATGAAAAAACTGAATCATTCCCAAAAGAAATTGCAGTGAATTTTGAGCTGCCTGAAAAATTAATGCTTGAATCTTTTCTTGCAGATATTAAAGGCAGTAAGGTAAAAATTATCAGGCCTTTAAGAGGGGAAAAAAAGAGTTTTTTAAATATTGCCGTTGAAAATGCCATTTCTGCACAAAAAGAACTTGATTTGCGTGAAAATTCAAGGAAGAAGCTTTTAAAAGACCTTCAGTTTTATCTTGGCATGAAAACTCTGCCTGAAAGAATAGAGTGCTTTGATAATTCCAATATAAGCGGAACAAACCCTGTAAGTGCAATGGTTGTTTATGAAAAGGGAGTTCCTGCACATTCTGAATATAGAAAATACAATCTTGAATACAGGGGTAAACCCGATGATTATGCATATATGCATGAAGTTCTTTTCAAAAGATTTTCAAAGAAAGACAAACCACTGCCGGATCTTCTCCTTGTAGATGGGGGTAAAGGCCAGCTTAATATAGCAATTGATATTTTAAAAGACCTGAACCTTGATAATTCATTTACAATTGCAGGTATTGCAAAAAAAAATGAGGCTGCTGGAGAAAATTCAGATAAAATTTATTTGCCTTACAGGAAAAATCCTGTTTTATTTCACAACAGGAAATATCTTTTGTATTTTTTGATGGAAATAAGGGATTCAGCACATAATAATGTTATAAATTTTCATAGAAAAAAAAGAAAAAAAGCCATGAAGAAATCAGCTTTGGATAATATAAGAGGGCTTGGCCCAAAAAGGAAAAAGCTTCTTTTGGCACATTTTGGATCTTTTAAAAATATTAAAGCGGCAAGCTTTGATGAAATTAAATCAATTAAGGGCATTTCACAGGAAACCGCCAAAAATATATATAACAGATTCCATTAAAGTTTTAACCCGGGTATTCCGATTTTTTTTAAATAGAATTTTTAAACAATGGATAAAAATTGCTGTATGAAAAAAAGTATTTTTTTTATTTTTCTTTTCATAAATAGTTCATTTCCTGTATATGCTGAAAAATACAAAAATAGCATTTTGCCAAAGATAGCAAATCCTGCGTGGGTTTATCCTTCAAACAGGAAATTTTACAAGGGCTATGACAAAAAAAAGAACCGGATTGAAAATGGCAGTGACTGGAAGTTTTCCACAAACCGGCCAACAGGCAAAAACAGGGGAGGTGGAGCCATTTATTACTATGATTACAGGTCAGTAAAGCAAAGAACCAGGTAAAAAAATAAATTTGTTAATTTTTTAAGACGGGTTCAATTTTTTTTGTCGTAATTTTTTATAATAATTTTCTTATTATTATATTGATGGCCGATAAAGGCAGAAAGGTTCTTCTTCCATATAATTTCCTGTTGCCTCATATGCCCTTGCCCTGCATCCTCCGCAGACATTGTTGTATGAACAGCGACCGCATTTGCCATTTAAGGAATCATAATTTCTAAGATCATTGAATATTTTGGAATGCTTCCAGACTTCTTCAAAGGTGTTTTTTCTTATATTTCCGCAATCAAGTTCAAGAAAACCGCATGGCTGAACCTGGCCTGTATGGGAAATGAAACAAAAGCCTGTTCCTCCAAGACATCCCCTTGTCATAGCATCAAGTCCAAATGTTTTAAAATTGACTTCTATTCCATCTTTTTTTGCCCTTTGACGAAGAATCCTGTAATAATGCGGGGCACATGTTGCTTTCAGTTGGATAGGCACCCTGTCCCTTTGATCATAAAACCAGTTCAGTGTTTTTTCATATGTAACAGCATCAATAGTTTTTTCGGCAATATATTTCCCTCTGCCTGTTGGTACAAGTAGAAAAATATGGTGGGCAACAGCACCAATTTCTACAGCAAGATTTAAAATATCAGGCAGTTCATTGAGGTTGTCCTGTGTTATTGTTGTATTTATCTGAAAGTCAATACCGGTATTTTTTGCATTTTCAATACCCTGCATTGCACCTTTAAAAGCTCCGGTTACTCCTCTGAATTCATCATGGGATTTTTCATGAGACCCATCAATACTTATGCTTATTCTTTTTATTCCGGCTTTTTTTATTTTTGCTGCATTTTCTTTTGTTACAAGGGTTCCATTTGGAGCCATTACCATTCTTAGCCCAAGACTGTCACCATATTCAGCCAGTTCAAAAATATCTTTCCTTAAAAGAGGTTCTCCTCCTGTAAGAATTATAATTGGAGAACCTGTTGCTGAGATATTTTCCAGAAGTTTTTTTGCCTCTTGTGTTGAAAGCTCTCCCGAATATTCATGGTTTTCTGATGTGGCTCTGCAATGTTTACATTTTTGCTCCGGCTCTTTTTATTGAAAGCAGTGTTTCAAGTGTTATCTTTTTTTCATCAACCCAGCCTTTTTCAGCAGCAGCTTTTATCATTGCATATTCTCCGCTTACATTATAGGCGGCAAGAGGAAGGTCTGTTCCCTCCCTTACTCTGTAAATTATGTCAAGATAAGCCAATGCCGGTTTTACCATTATTATATCTGCACCTTCTTCAATATCCATTGTTGCTTCTCTCAAAGCTTCGTCAGAATTTGCAGGATCCATCTGATAGGTTTTTCTGTCTCCAAATTTTGGCGCAGAGTGGGCGGCCTGTCTGAAAGGGCCATAATAGGCAGAGCAATATTTTACTGCATATGACATTATTGATGTATTTTCCATGCTGTTTTCATCCAATGCAGCTCTTATCTCTGCTATTCTGCCGTCCATCATATCTGACGGAGCCACCATATCGGCTCCTGATTTTGAATGGGAAACAGCAATTTTTCCAAGAAGATCTATTGTGACATCGTTGTCTATTTTTCCTTTTTCTATAAATCCGCAATGACCGTGATCTGTATATTGGCAAAGGCAGACATCAGTAATTACAACAAGTTCAGGTATTTTATTTTTTATTTCACTTACTGCTTTCTGGACAATTCCGTTTTTATTATATGCAGAAGAGCCAAGGGCATCTTTTTTTGAAGGGATACCAAAAACCATAATGGCTGGAATGGAAAGATTTTTAGCTTCCAGAGCAAGTTTTACAGCATTATCAATGGAAAGCTGAAAATGTCCGGGCATAGAGTCAATAGGATTTTTTACATTTTTACCTTCAATAACAAAAATCGGCAGTATAAAGTCGGAAGGAGAAAGGGATGTTTCTCTTACCATTTTTCTTATGCCGGCACTTGCTCTCATTCTTCTTGCCCTGTATTCAGGAAAAATCATGTCTGCTCCTTTTTATATTCTAATCCTGGAATATCAGTTTTCATTTATGGATATTTTTTCAATTTCATTGTCTGAAAGATAACATGCCGGATCAGGCTGCCATACATCTCCTGTTGCAGCTTCTGCCCTTACTCTGAAATTCCCGGCACAGATATCAAGCCATCTGCATTCTGAACATCTTCCTTTTACATATTTTTTTTTATTTTTAAGTTTCATAAGAAGTTCATCTTCCGGCTCTGACCAGATTTTTGAAAAAGGAGTTTTTTTTATATTTCCAAAGACCTTATGTCTCCAGAACTGGTCTGCATGAACATCTCCGTTCCAGCTTATGCAGCCTATTCCCCTTCCTGAATTATTTCCTTCATTCATTTCAAGGAGTTCAAGAACATCTTTTGCTCTTTGAGGATCTTCTTCTTTCAGCTTCAGGTACAGATAGGGTCCGTCCGCATGATTATCAACGGTCAGGACTTCTGTAGGCTGTCCCATATCGTGAAGTTTTTTTGTTCTGTAAATAATTGTATCAACAGCTTTTCTGGTTTCTTCATGGGGGAGATCCTCTTCTATCATTTCAGATCCTCTTCCGGCGTATACAAGATGGTAAAAGCAGATTCTTGGAATTTTCATGTCTTCTACGAGGTTGAAAATTTTTGGAATTTCTTGAGAGTTATGTTTATTGATAGTAAATCTGAGCCCCACTTTTATACCGGCTTTCTTACAATTTTCTATGCCCTTCAATGCCATATCAAATGCACCGTTAAGACCTCTGAACCGGTCGTTTACATTTTTCATTCCGTCAAGGCTTATTCCAACATAAGAAAGACCAATGCTTTTGAGCTGTTTTGCCTTTTCCTCTGTAATAAGAGTACCATTTGTAGATATTACAGCCCGCATACCTTTTGAAACAGCATATTCTGCAAGAAGGGGAAGATCCTTTCTGACAAGGGGTTCACCACCTGAAAAAAGGACAACAGGAACTCCGAAATCAGCAAGGTCATCAAGAAGTTTAAAGCCTTCTTCAGTTGTAAGCTCATCTTTAAATTCTTCGTCCTTTGCATGGGCATAGCAATGGACACATTTTAAATTGCATCTTCTTGTAATATTCCAGACAACAACGGGTTTTTTGTCCTTTGAAAATTGAAGAAGATGAGAGGGCAGTTTCTTTGATTTTCTGCCGTATCTTAAAGCATCTGAGGGTTCAACAGAACCGCAATAAAGTTTTGAAATACCAATCATTGTTTTTTCCCTTAATACAGCTGATCTGCCTGTTTTAAAATTTTTGCAATATAAGAATCAGGATCTATCAGCCCTTTTTTGGTTACAATAAATTTCTTTTTATCTGTTTTTTTACTTGCAAGCATAAGCCCCATTGAAAAGTTTTCAATAAAAGATTTTTTTATATCAATATAGTTTTGATAGTTAAAAAGATACTCCTTGATTAAAAAATCTGCAGCATCTTCTGAAAGTTCAACTTCAGGAATTTTATCAGAAAAAATTTCATCTTCTATTGATTTAATCTGATAGTATGCCTTTTTTATTGTTATTAGAGCTTTATATATTGTTTCTATATTTCTGCAATAATGCAAGGCAGCGGTTTCCATCATTGATTCTGAAAAAGCAAACCCGGACCAAATTTCAAGATTTTTTTTATTTTCTTTTATATATTTTGTTATTTTTTTAATTTCTTCATTAAAAATTGCATCATATAAATCCGAGGCTTGCTCTTTTCTTTCATTGAGATATTTTTTAGGATTTTTTATTACATCTTCTGTAAATGAGAATTTTTTTATTTTTGTTGACGGAAGTCTTGTTTCAAATGGAAGCAAAGCATTTTCAATGGAGTTTACAAGCCCTCTTGCCCCTGTGTTTTCCAACGCTGCATTTTTTGCTATTAATTTAAGCGCATCTGATGAGAAATTCACTTTTATTCCATATGCCATAAAATCTGTTTTTTTACCAAGAACAGTGGGGTTATTAGGATTTTTAAGTATTTCAAAAAGGTCATTTTCATCAAGAGAATCAAGAACAGCTCTTACAGGAAGTCTTCCTGCAAATTCCGATTCAAATCCAAAATTTATCAGGTCTTGTGTTTGAACTTCATGGAGTATTTGAGAACTGGAAGAATTTGATGAAACAGGAACATTGAATCCTATTACATCTTTTCTCATTCTTTTTGAGATTATATCTTCAATCTTGTTGAAAGCACCGCTTACTATAAACAAAATATTTTTTGTATTTATGGTCTTTTTTTCCCTTTTACCTGTTTTCTGAAATTCTGCCAGAGCTTCCATCATTGAAACTGGATCATGTGGAGGATTTAATTCTATCTGTGTTTCTTCCATTGGTTTAAGCAGAGCCCTTTGAACTCCTGTTCTTGAAATATCTGCTCCTGAAAAATTTTTGGACGAGGCTATTTTATCAATTTCATCTATATATATTATGCCGTGTTCTGCAAGTTTTATGTCGTTATTTGCTTCTCTTACAAGATCTCTTACCAGATCTTCAACATCACCACCCACATAACCTGTTTCAGAAAATTTTGTGGCATCTCCCTTTACAAAGGGAACCCCTATTTTATTGGCAATTAGTTTGATTATATAGGTCTTGCCCACACCTGTAGAGCCTATGAGAAGGATATTATTTTTTATTCTGCCAATATCCGATTCATTATTATTCCCTGCTTGTTTTTCTCTTTCAAGTCTGTTGAAATGAGTACATATTTTTGTAGCAAGAACTTTTTTTGCTTTTTCCTGTCTGACAACAAATTGATCAAGATAAGCTATTAATTCTTCAGGAATTATGTCAAATTTAAGTCTCTCTGTCTCATCAGAAACTGCAATTCCTTCTTTTTTCCCCTGTATAATAGATTGCTGCCTTTCAAATTCAGATATCAGCCTAAATTGATTTTCAAAATTTTTTTCCAAATGATTCACCTGTTTTTATATAAATTTAACTTAACAATTTTTTTTATGATAAATTTAAGCACATATATTTTATATTCAACCTTGAAAGAAATAGAATATATAAATTAGTCTTGCAATATTAAAATTTATATGAATTATTAAGAAAATCCTTATAAGAAATTAAATCCTGAAATGAAGTTAAAAATTAATCTGAAAAATTTTTGAAAGGCTTTTTATGTCTTATCAGATGAATCTTGTAAATATTGAAAAATCATATGGTGTAAAATTTTTGTTTTCAGGCCTTTCAATGGGAATTGAAAAAGGAGATAAAATAGGGGTTATAGGGCCAAATGGATCTGGTAAATCAACTTTGCTTAAAATAATTTCAGGCACTGAAATTCCTGAAAAAGGTAAAGTAAACCGTATAAAAAATCTTGTGTGTTATTATCTGGAGCAGAATCCTGTTTTTGAAAGGGGTTTATTAATAAAAAATATTATCAGTTCTTCCATAGAGTCTTCCCTTGAGAAAAATCACGGAAGGGAAGGCGATATCAGAAAATTTGCAGGTCTTTCAGGTTTTAATGAATATGATGAACAAAGCGTTGATGAGCTTTCAGGGGGAATGAAAAAAAGACTTGCCCTTGGATGCGCAATGATGTCTCTTCCTGATATTCTTCTCCTTGATGAACCTACAAACCATCTTGATCTGGAAGGAATTGAATGGCTTGAAAATATTTTGATTCATTCTGATATGACTTTTGTCTGTGTTACCCATGACAGGGAATTTTTAAACAATGCTGCAAAAAGAATAATTGAAATTTCTCCTGTATATCCGGGTTCACATTTTATAGCAGATGGTGATTTTGATTTTTTTTCAAGGGAAAAAACGCTGTTTCTTGAAAATCAGTCAGAAAAAGTACAAATACTTGAAAATAAAATGAAGCGAGAAGACAGCTGGCTTTCAAGATCTCCAAAAGCAAGAACAACAAAAGCACGGTTCAGAGTGGATTCAGCAGAGAAGTTAAGAGAAAAACTTAATGATACAAGGGTAAGAAATAATGCGAATTTTTTCCCGGAGATAGAATTTGAAGCAACTTGCAGAAAAACTAAAAGGCTTATAACTGCTGAGCATATATCCAAATCTTTTGAAGAAAAAAAGGTTTTTTCAGATTTAAGTATTGTTTTGAAGAAAAATGACAGATTTTCAATTATCGGGAAAAATGGAAGCGGCAAAACAACCCTTATAGATATACTTACAAAGAAAAACCAGCCTGATAAAGGCAAAATTTCCCATGTTGAAAATCTTAAAATTGTATATTTTGACCAGCATAGATCTTTGCTTGACAAATCAAAAACTCCTAAAGAAATTTTAGCCCCTGAATCTGACTCGGTTATTGTTAAAAATCGTGGAATCCATATTATTTCATGGCTTAAAAGATTCGGTATAGACAAGGATCAGATTAATCAGCCTGTTAAATCTCTTTCAGGAGGAGAGCAGGCAAGGATTTTGATGGCAGATCTTGTAAGAAGGCCCTGTGATATAATTTTTCTTGATGAACCTACAAATGATCTTGATATTCCTACTATTGAAATGCTTGAAAACTCTGTTGCAGAATTTGATGGATGCATAGTTAGTGTTACCCATGACAGATATTTTGCAAAATCAATTAGTTCACAATTTTTATGCCTTAACGGTGATGGAAGCTGGGGAATTTTTCATGACCTTTCCCAATGGAAAAAGATTATTAAAAATGAATCTGTAAAGAAAAGGAAGAAAAAAAGTTCCTCCCAAAAGATTGTTAAAGAAAAAGCACCTCAAAAGAAACTGTCTTATAAATATCAGTATGAACTTGATAATATTGAATCAAAAATACTTGAAGCAGAAAAAAGAGCTGCTGAACTTGAGGAGAAAATATCAGAGCCTGAAAATATAAAAAATCAGGAGAAATATGCCAAGACATGTATAGAACTAAAGGATTGTCTTGAAAAGGTGGAAAATTTATATGAAAGATGGGACTATCTGGAATCATTGGGGAAATAAGGAGCTTCAATAACTTATATACTGTTGATATACTGATCTGAGAGTCCTGGAGCGAAGAAATAAACCACCGTTATTTTTTTAGTTTATCCCTTTTAATCAGGCGGTGGATTTTAGTCCTTTAAAAAGTTTGACATAATTGACAAAAAAATTTTAGTATTTCCTTTTGTTTTACCAGAGGGAGGAAAAGTTGCGTTCGAAAATATTGATATTAAGATTTCCTGAAGACTTGACCCACAAAGCTATGGTCTGTAATCTTGCAAAAAATTTTGACCTTACCTTTGCAATTCTTCATGCTGAAATTTTTCCAAGAAAAGAAGGGCTTCTTGTTCTGGAACTTTCAGGGAATAAGGAATGTTTTGAAAAGGGGGTCAATTACCTTAAATCAAAAGGTGTCAGAGTAAAAACGGCTGATCAGGAAATAACAAGAGATGAAGAAGCATGCATTCATTGCGGAGCATGTGCTGCAATATGCCCTACACATGCTCTTTATATAAAACGACCTGAGATGTATGTAGATTTTGACCAGGACAAATGCAGCGTATGTGAAATATGTGTGATGACCTGCCCTGTAAAGGCAATGAATGTAATCCCAAAAAACGAAGCTTTCTTTTAAATAATGGCTAAAAAAAAAATTATGGCTGCAATTAGCGGCGGTATTGATTCTCTTGTTGCAGCTTTTCTTTTAAAAGAAAAATTTGATGTAAAAGGCATTCATTTTTTTACCGGCTATGAACAGGATTCAAGAAAACACATAAAATCAAAAATAATTGAAATGTGTGACCAGATAAATATTTCTGCAGATTTTCTTGATATATCAGATTTTTTTGAAAAAAATATAGTAAGATATTTCACAAAATCATATCTGACAGGACAAACTCCCAATCCCTGCCTGAAATGCAATTCCCTTGTAAAATTTGGTCTATTGCAGGATTATGCAGAAAAAACAGGTTTTGAAAAAATTGCTACGGGTCACTATGTACGAACTTCAAAAGATGAAGAAGGAAATATCTTTATTTTAAAAGGAAAGGATAAAAAAAAAGACCAGTCATATTTTTTATCTATGGTAAAACAGGAACACCTCGCAAAAACAATTTTTCCACTTGGAGAGCTTGAAAAAGAAAATATTTTTAAAATAGCAGAACAAAACAATCTAATACCTGTAGAAAAAAAGGAAAGCCAGGATATCTGCTTTATAAAAAATAAAAAATATTCCCAATTCCTTAAAAAAAACAGAAGCTTCAAATTAAAACAAGGAAAAATCTTCAATTCTTCTGGAAAGGAGATCGGTTCCCATAATGGAATCCAGAATTTTACCATAGGACAGAGAAAAGGAATAAACTGCCCCGGACCTCAGGCTTATTATGTTCTGGGAATATATCCAGATGAAAATAAAATCATTGTTGGCCCTAAAAATGAACTTTTTACTGATAAACTTTTCATAGGCAATATGAACTGGTTTAAATACCCGAAAAAGTTTCCGTATTTTGCTGAAATTAAAATAAGATATTCCCATTTACCTCAAAAAGCTTCTATAATAAAAATCTCAGACAATGAATATATGGGCAGGTTTCAAGATCCTGTAAGTTCTGTAACCCCTGGCCAGGGAGCAGTTATTTATGAACAGGATATAATAACCGGAGCAGGATTTATTTTAAAATAATGAAAAACTTTAAAATAATAAACCTTGGATGTAAATCCAACAGGTTTGAATCAGATTCAATAAGTATGCAGCTTAAGCAAAAGGGATATGAACCTTCTCAATCAAATTCAGACATTGTAGTGATAAACACATGTACAGTAACATCAAAAGCCGGCATGCAGTCAAGACAGGAAATAAGGAAAGCGCTCAAGGAAAATCCCGAAGCAAAAATAATTGTTACAGGCTGCCATGCACAGACACAGCCCGGTGAAATTTCAGCAATAGACAAAGATATAATAATTGTAGATCAGGAACATAAAAATCTTATCCCGTCACTTATAGATAGTGATTCAAAGCACCTTTTTGAAAAAAATATTATTACAGGGTCAATATGTAGAGATAATAAATTCAGATTCATGCCTTCAGGAAATTTTTTGGGAAGAACAAGGGCTTTTCTCAAAATTCAGGACGGTTGTAATGCCTTCTGTTCATACTGTATAATTCCATATGCCAGGGGAAAAAGCAGAAGCATGGAATTTAAAAAAGTTATAGAACAACTCCAGCTACTTAAAGAAAAAAGTTATAAAGAGGTAGTTCTTACCGGAATCCACATAGGCCTTTACGGTGAGGATCTGAATAAAAAAACAAGTTTTACATCTTTGATTAAATATATATACAAATATAAAAATAATTTCCCAAGACTCAGGATAAGCTCAATAGAACCAAATGAGATAAGTGATGAAATTATAGAAATAGCATCTGAAAATAATGTTTTATGCCCCCATTTTCATATCCCTTTCCAAAATGGGGATGATTATATTTTGGGAAGAATGAAAAGACCATATAACAGAACTTATTTATATAGTCTTACAAAAAAAATTTATGATAAAGTAAAAAACGTATCAATAGGTGCAGATATTTTAATTGGATTCCCAGGAGAATCGGAAGAGTGTTTCAAAAACACATACTCTCTTTTAAATGATCTGCCTCTGACCTATCTACATGTATTTCCATACTCTCCAAGAAAAAATACCCCGGCAGCCGGGTTTAAAGATCAGGTAAACGGAAAAATTGCAAAAAAAAGAACTTTTGAAACAAGAAAACTAAGCAATTTGAAAAAAGAACTTTTCTACAAATCCCAAATAGGGAAGACTAAGAAAATTCTTTTTGAGAAAAAAAGGGATAAAGCCACCGGACTTTTAAAAGGTTTCTCTGAAAATTATATTCTTTGTCATTACGATGGTAATAATGAATTAAAAAATACTATAGAAACAAAAAAAATTGAATATGATGAAACAAGAAAAATTATGGTGGCAAAGGATTAAAAAAACTTATTTAAGATAATCAAGATTTTTTTAAACAATCTAATAATTTTTATAGATTTTTATTTTATTGATATTTTTCTCTTATTTTATTCATTGTATTTATTTTTTTGAGAAAAATATCTGCAAGGTAAGGGTCAAATATTTTGCCGGAATTTTCTTCGATGAAGTTTTTTACCTCTTCAACACTCCATGACTCTTTGTAGGATCTCTTTGAAGACAAGGCATCAAAAATATCAGCCAGAGTTACAATTCTTGCAAAAAGAGGGATTTCTTCGGCTTTTTTACCTCGTATTTTTGTATCTTTTCCGTCATAGTCATTGTCTTTTATTCCCGGGTAACCTTTTCCATCCCACCTTTCATGATGGTTCAGGGCTACTTCTGCTGCGGCTGCTTCAAAGTCGGATAATCCATCCTGAAATAGTTGAGCGCCATAAACAGTGTGCTGTTTCATTGTTTCAAATTCTTCATCATTTAATTTCCCCGGTTTTTTTAAAATAAGGTCTGATACAGCAACTTTTCCAATATCATGAACCATGGCAGCAAGGCGTAGAATATCCTTATTTTTTTCAATAATTTCTGGAGATATTTTTTTTTGCTTTGCCCATGTTGTATAAAGTACAGTGGAATATTCCGCAACTCTGTTGACATGAGCTCCTGTTTCTTTGGGATCATGAAGTTCTGCCATTTGTATCATTTTAAGAATTATGGATCTTGTCAATTGGGCTTTTTGAAGGGCAACTGCTGCAATTCCTGCAAAATGCATGATTATATCTGTATCCTCATCATTAAAAAAAGCAGGGTTTAAAGAATTGTCCATAGGGTTTATGATTTGAAGAACCCCGATAACCTTATCCCTGTCCCCTTTCATTGGTACTGTGAGTATTGATTTTGTTGTATATCCGGTTTTTTTATCGAAATCTGAATTAAATTTGAAAGGGAAATAGTCTGGTATTTTTTTGACATCATTTAATAAGATAACATCATTAACAGATGCACAATATCCTGCAATACTTGAATTGTCTATGGGGATAGAATTATTTTTATAAACTACATTATTTTCTCCAAAGGTCTTGTTTTGAATATATGATATTTCAATAAAATTATTTTTGACTATATAAATAGAACCTGCATCAGCATTACAAAAATCCCTTGCTTCCTTGAGAATTCTTTCCATAACAGCATCAGGATCATGAATACTGTTTAAATCATTGCCAAGAGATATAAGTTTTTGAAGCTTTGATTTATAAGTTTTATATTGGGAAGCCATTTAAAAAATATCCGTTTGTAAATGTTTTTTATAGCAAAATTTCTATGTTTTTTGGGGAATAACTATCAGTAAAAAAGGCTTGCATAAAAAAAATAAATTATGCCTGCCTGTATTTTTTTATGTTCCGGTCAAGTTCTCTTTTTACTTCTCGTTCTTTTATTGCTCTTCTTTTATCATGTAGCTTTTTTCCTCTTCCAATGGCAATACCTAATTTGACCCTTCCGTTTTTCAAATAAACTTTTGTTGGAAGAAGGGTATAGCCCTTTTCATTTGTTTTACCAATCAGTTTTTTTATTTCCCTTTTGTTAAGAAGAAGTTTTCTTGGACGCATAGGATCGTGGTTGTCAAAATATGCATGGGAATAAGGTGCAATATGGAGATTATAAATAAAAACTTCACTATTTTTTATTTTTGCAAAAGATTCCTTAAGACTTATTTTTCCAGCTTTGACAGATTTTACCTCTGTTCCTTTAAGGACAATTCCAGCTTCATATTCGTCTTCAATTTCCAGATTGAATCTGGCTTTTTTATTAAAGGCAATCTGTTTTGTACCTTGTTTTGAACTCATTTTGAATATGCCTTTCTGCTAGAAACTGAATTTATCGCCGAATCTGTCTTGTATCAGATCTTTTGAATCTTTATAATTATTCTGCCTGAAAATTTCTTTTGCCAGCTGTATGGTTTCCTGAAGATTTATTTCTCTTATTAATTGCTTTATTGTAGGTATTGCATGTGAATACATGCTGAGATTTTTAATCCCAAGTCCAAGAAGAATGGGCAGATTTATGGGGTCTCCACCCATTTCTCCACATATGGACAAGCCTATATTTTTATTTTCTGCTACATCAACTACATTTTTTATAAGTCTTAAAACAGCAGGGTGGAGTTCATTGTAAAGATGGGCAACTTCTTCGTTTCCCCTGTCAATTGCAAGGGTATATTGAACAAGGTCATTTGTCCCGAGACTGAAGAAATCCACTTCATCAGCCAGAATATCTGCAATTATAGCAGCTGAAGGTATTTCAATCATTATTCCTATATGAATATTTTTATCCCATTTTATATTTTTTTCATCAAGTTCATCCTGGCATAATTTTAAAAGTCTTTTTGCTTCAAGAACCTCGCCCAGTGAAGATATCATTGGAAAAAGAATTTTGACTTTACCGTGGGCTGAAGCTCTAAGTATTGCCCTTAATTGTGATTTGAATATGTCCTTTTTCTTCAGACAAAACCTTATGGCTCTTAATCCCAATGCAGGATTTTGTTCAATAGGGGTTTCGTAATCATATTTTAAAGCCTTGTCTCCATTAATATCAAGGGTTCTTATAATAACTTCACCGGGGGCTATAAGTTCTGCAACTTCTTTGTATTTTTCAAATTGTTCATCCTCATCAGGATAGTTTCTTCTGTTCATGTACAAAAATTCTGTACGGAAAAGTCCTATTCCATCACCGCCGTGGTCTTTTACAGCAACCACTTCTTCGGCAAATTCAATATTTCCCATTATATTTATTGGGACATTATCTTTTGTTATTGCAGGAAGGTGGCTTGATCTTGCAACTGCGGCCTGTTTCTGTTCATGATCCTTTTTTTTCTCTTCAAATTCAATGAGGGTTTCTTCATCCGGATTTATAATGACGACCCCTTTAATTCCATCGACTATGATTATGTCATCATTTTTAATTTTAGATGTAGCATTTTCAAGACCAAGAACACATGGAAGTTCAAGAGTTTTTGCTATTATGCTTGTATGTGAAGCTGTACCGCCTTTATCTGTAATAAAGCCCATTATTTTATCAAGCTGGATCTGACTTGTCTGAGCTGGAGAAAGATCCTTTGCAACCAGTATGACCCTTTTTCTTATACCAGCAATGTCTACTTCAACAGCACCAGTGAGATTTCTCATAATTCTGTCTGCAACATAAACTACGTCCGCAGCTCTGCTTTTAAGATAATCATTTTTGATATTTTTAAAAATATCTTTTGCTTCATCCACAACTGATTTTAATGCCCATTCTGCGTTAAGAAGAAGTGATTTTATAGTCTGGATAGTTTTTTCATAAAGCATTTTATCCTTGAATAACAAAAGATGGGATTCAAGGATATTTACATGCTCGCCAAGGGTTTCGGGGGTGCTGTCTATAACCTCTTTTAATTCATTTTGTGCATTGTTTACTGCTGTTTTGAATCTTGCAGTTTCTTGTTCTACCTGAGATTTTTCTATATGATATTTCTTTATTACATCAACGCTCCCTGAATCTACAAGATATGCCTTTCCTATACATATCCCCGGAGAGCCGCTTATTCCGGGGAGTCGTTTTTCCTGTGATATTTCATCCAAAATTTATTCTCCAAAGCCTTCCTGAATAATTTTTAAAATTTCTTCAAAAACCAATTCATCATCACTTGAATCAGCTTCCAGTACAATTTTTGAATCTTTCTGGCATGCTATTGATAAAATATCAATCATGCTTGTTGCATCAACCTTCTGGCCGTCTTTTTCCAGCCATATTTCAGCTTTGGCTTTTCTTGCTATTTTTGCAATCATTGCAGCAGGACGTGCGTGAAGACCCAGCTCATTTGTTATAATTAATTCTTCTTTTAGCACTATAAATAAAACCTTATTGTGAAATATTTTAATTACAAAAATAGTACTATAAGGCAAAAAAACAATTGATTCAATGGAAATAACCAGTCTTAGCAAAAAGTCATTTTGCCAAATTGACTGTCATACCTGTACTTAAATTAAATTTTACAAAAACTTAAGCACAGGCAGAAAAAGCAAGACAGTTTTTTAGTTTATTGCATCTTTAAGATTTTTCCCTGGAACAAATTTTGCGACATTTCGTGCTGCTATTTGAATCTCTTCACCTGTTTGTGGATTTCTTCCTTTTCTTGCTTTTCTTTTAGAAACTTTGAAAGTTCCAAATCCAACAAGTGTAACATCCTGTTTTGTGGACAGTGCTTCGGTGATTGCTGAAAACACCTGATCAACAGCAGCCAGAGCTTCTTTTTTGCTATTGAGAACCTTTGCTACTTCAGCAACTAATTCACCTTTGTTCATAATTTGCCTCCTTATTTGGTGTTAAAATAATCTTGTTTTATCTCTATACTTTTATTCTGTTTTTATTTTGTAATTTTAGAATGATTACAAAGTTTAAAGTTGGAAAAAAGTATATTTCTTAAGGAAAAAATAAAAACATTAATGCTGTAACGATATTTAATATTTTCATATTGTCCATTTTATTGCTGACTTTTAAGTGCTATTAAAATTACTTGTTGTCTTTCTTTCTGTCAAGCTTATAATCCGAAGATATTAATAAAAAAGTATTTTTTCTCTAAAATTTGGAAAAAAGTATTATTTTTTAAAAAAAACTTGACAAAGAATATTTGTAGAATTATTAACTTTAAGGTTTATATTTCAATAAAATTAATGATATAAATTGCGTTTATTATATGGATCGGGGCAGACCGGTAAATTAAAAAGTAAAATATTTTTATTATTCGGGCTTTTATTATAGCTTCAATTTGTCTGTTGGTCCTCTGATTTTTTCATAAAATTATTACAGGCAGGCAGTAAAGCTTTCCTGTGGAAGAATTTATAAAAAAAAGCCGCGGAGAGCTTATCTTCGCGGCTTTTTTTTATAAATTTCATCAGAAAGGGGGATTTTAAATGATAGGTAAAAAAATCCGGCTTGAAAGAATAATTAACAGAACTACTGGTAAAACTATAATTGTTCCTATGGATCATGGAATTACAGCCGGGCCTATAGATGGAATTTCAAATTTGAAGACCTCTGTTCAAAAAGTGGCAGAGGGAGGAGCTAATGCGGTTATTGAGCATAAAGGAGCGGTTGAAGAAGGATTGAGAGGGGGCGGCCCTGATATTGGTCTTATAGTTCATCTTTCTGCTTCAACTTCAATGTCTGTTTTTCCAAATTCAAAGACAATTGTATGTTCTGTTGATGAAGCTATAAGGCTTGGGGCCGATGCTGTTTCAGTTCATGTCAATCTTGGCGGCAGTGAAGAAAAAAATATGCTCAATGATTTTGGCAGAATTTCATATGAAGCAATGCAGTGGGGTATGCCTGTTATTGCAATGATGTATCCAAGGGGAGAGAAAATAAAAGATGAGTATGATGTTCAAGCTGTTAAACATGCAGCACGTGTTGGAGCTGAAATGGGAGCAGATATTGTAAAGGTTTCTTATACGGGAAGCCGTGAAACATTTATGGAGGTTGTTGACGGCTGTTTTGTACCAGTTGTTATTGCAGGAGGGCCTAAAATGGATTCAGACAGGGATATTCTTGAAATGGTCAAAGGCTCTCTTGATGCAGGGGGATCAGGGGTTTCCATCGGCAGGAATGCTTTTCAGCACAGGACACCTGAAAAAATAATAAGAGCTTTTTCGGCATTAGTTCATGAAAATGTTGAAGTTGAAGATGCAATGGAAATTTTGAGGAATTAAGGCGGCTAAATTATGAAGCGTAAAATTTGGGTAAAATCAATACCTTTTAATAAGGAAATTGTGTTAACGGCTCTTGAATCAGGTGCTTCAGGAATAATTATTCCCGATGGTTTTGATGAAAGAGTAAGGGAACTTGGAGTTATTGATATAATATCTTCAACCGGTGATATCAGGACAGGAGAGGATGCAGTTTTTTTTGAGATTTCAAGTGGAGAGCAGGAAGATGAAATATGCAGGATAAGCATGGAAAAACTTGTTATTCTTGAATGCAGTGACTGGAGTGTTATTCCTCTTGAAAATCTTATTGCAAAAAATGCAGACGTGGCGCCTGTTGTAAGAAGTTTTGAAGAAGCAAAAACTGCTTTTGGAATTCTTGAAAAAGGTGTTTCCCAGATTGTTGTGGATACAGATTCTGTCTCAGAGCTTAAAAAAATTGTTGATGAGCTGTCAGGTTCATTTGAAAAAATTGAATTTGACACAGCTGTGGTAGAGAGAGTTTCTCCTCTTGGAATGGGAGACAGGATCTGTGTTGATACATGTTCCCACATGAATCAGGGTGAAGGTCTTTTAATAGGTAACACAAGTTCTTCAATGTTTCTTGTTCATTCAGAAACAATAGAAAATCCTTATGTAAATCCAAGACCCTTCCGGGTTAATGCAGGTCCTGTTCATGCATATGTAAGAGTTCCCGGTGATAAAACCAAATATCTTTGTGAACTTAAAGCCGGAGATATAGTTCTTGTTTCAGATTTTAAAGGTGGAACCTCAGAGGCTGTGGTGGGAAGAATCAAGCAGGAAAAAAGGCCTTTAATGCTTGTAGAAGCAATGACAGAAAAAGGGCTTAGTTCTATAATTCTTCAAAATGCTGAAACAATAAGACTTACTTCTCCAGATGGTCAGGCTGTTTCTGTGGTAAATCTTAAACAGGGTGATGAAATTCTTGTATTTCTTCAAAAAGGCGGAAGGCATTTTGGTCATAAAATTGAAGAGACAATAATTGAAAAATAAAAGTATTGATGAAAAAATAAAGGTTCTTAGAAAAACAATTGATGGGATAGATGAAAGTATTCTTGATCTTATCAATCAAAGGCTTTTATTTGGCAAAAATATCGGTGAAATTAAAAAAAAATCAGGCTCTGAAATTTTAGACATTGCAAGGGAAAAAGAAATTCTTGACCGTCTTGCAAAAAAGAATTCCGGCCCTTTGTCAAATGATGTTATTTTCCATGTTTTCAAGATAATAATGGCTGCTTCAAGGGATATTCAGACTGAATATCCTGTTTATGAATCAATGAATAACCATATAGATGGGCTGGGCTGTCTTGATTATTCAAGGCAGTTTTTTGATGAAAAATCAACTTTTGATATTTTTGGAGTTATGGGAAATCCAGTAGTACATAGTTTAAGTCCGTTTATGCATAATTTTGCCTTTAATTTTTTTTCTCTTAATTCTGTTTATACAAGATTTGAACCTCTAAATCTCAAATATGCTGTTTCAGGCATAAGAGAACTTGGAATTAAAGGGGTAAGTGTTACAATTCCCTATAAGGAATCTATTATAAAATATCTTGATACTGTTTCTGAAAGCGCTGAAAAGATTGGTGCTGTTAATACTATTGTTAACAGAAACGGTTTTTTGGAAGGCCATAACACTGACTGGAAAGGATTTGTAAGAGCTCTTGAGAAACATACAAAGATAAAAGACAAAAATATTCTTTTAATAGGTGCAGGCGGAGCTGCAAGGGGTATAGCCTACGGTATAAATATCAAAGAGGGGCAGCTTTTTATAACCAACAGAACAGATGAAAAGGGAAGAGTTCTTGCGAAAGAATTTTCAGGAGAGTTTGTAAATATTCATGAGCTGGGCAAGCTTGAACCAGAAATAATTGTAAATGCAACTTCCGTTGGAATGTATCCTTATACAGAGGTTTCTCCTGTTGATGAATCTGTATTTAAATCAGGAGGTCTTGCCTTTGATATAGTTTATAATCCAGTTGAAACCAGATTTTTGCAACTCGCAAAAAAAAAAGGTTTTAAAACAGTTTCAGGTATTTCAATGTTTGTGTATCAGGGAGAAGAACAGTTTAAAATATGGACAGGTAAGGAGTTTCCTGCACAATTATTGAAAGAAAAAATTTTTGAAAAGATTTACAATATCTAAGGATACAAAATGAAAAATATTTATCCTTCTGATTTAAAAGATAATCTGGAAATTTTTTTACCGGCATCCAAAAGTTATACCCACAGGGTTTTTATTGCCTCAGCCCTTTCTTCAGGAGAATGTCTTATAAAAGCACCTCTTTTAAGTGAAGATACAATTTTTACACTTGAAGCTCTTCAATCAATGGGTGTCAGGATTGAAAGAATGGGAAGTGATGTAAAAATATTTGGATGCGGTGGTAATTTTATACCTTCAAATGAAGAAATCAACCTTGGTAATTCAGGTACATCCATGAGACTTTTATCAAGTGTTTTTGCCCTTTCTGATAAAAATGTAATTCTTACAGGAAATAAAAGGATGCAGGAAAGACCTCTTGCACCTCTTGCACAGGCACTTGAAAAACTTGGAGTCAGAATTGAATTCCTTGAAAATACAGGCTGTCCCCCTGTAAAAATTTATGGAGGACTAAAAAATGGAGGGGAAACAGAACTTGATTGCAGGATAAGCAGCCAATATCTTTCAGGTCTTCTTCTTGCAGCTCCTCTCACGGATAAGGGTATAAAAATAGATTTGACCCATGAACCTGTGTCCATTCCTTATATAGATATGACAATTAATATTATGAAGGATTATGGAGTCAGTGTTTATAATGAGGGGTATAGAAAATTTATAGTGGAGGGCTCCTGTAAATACAGGCACGGAATATTTAATGTTGAGGCTGACTGTTCAAATGCAGCTTATTTTTTTGCCGCCGCCGCTGTAAAGAAAAAAAGAATAAAGGTAAGGGAGGTAAGCTTTTCATCTTCCCAGGGGGACATAATGTTTGTAAAGCTGCTTGAGAAAATGGGGTGTTGCGTTAAAGAAACTTATGATGGAATTGTTCTTGAAGGAGCAAATCTTTCAGGTATAGACGCTGATATGAAAAATATGCCCGATACAGCACCAGTTCTTGCTGTGGTTGCATCTTTTGCTCAGGGGAAAACAAGAATAAGAAATGTTTCTCATTTGCGTGCCAAGGAATGTGACAGAATAGGCTGCGTAGTTAAGGAACTTAAAAAGCTTGGAATTGAAGCTTTTGAAAAGGAAGACGGAATGGTTATAAAGGGTGGCTTGCATAAGCATGCTTTTATAAATACATATGATGATCACAGGATGGCAATGAGCTTTGCTGTTGCTGGAATAGGCTCAGAAAATGGTGTTGTGATAGAAAATGAAAATTGTGTTTCAAAGTCATTTCCTGATTTCTGGGAAGTTTTTGAAGGAATGCTTAAATAATGATTATATACCTTATAGGGGCAAGATGCAGTGGAAAAACATCTTCAGGTAAAATTCTTTCATCCATGCTTGGTTATAAATTTATTGATACAGATTTATATATTCAAAAGGAGCAGGGGCGTTCAATTTCACAAATTATTGACAAACAAGGCTGGAAATTTTTCAGAGAAATTGAATCAGACTGCTTGAATAAAATTTCAAAAATGAAAAATATTGTTGTTTCAACAGGGGGGGGTATCATTGAAAATCCTTTGAACCGTAAATTGATGAAGAATACCGGAGTTTCTATATGGTTAAAAGCTGATGCTCATATAATTTTGGAAAGAATGAAGTCAGATGATAAATCTGCTTTAATGAGGCCTTCTCTTACTGAGCTTGAAGAATATGAAGAAATTAATAAAATATTAATTGAAAGAAATCCGGTATATAAAAAAATGGCTTTATTTTCTGTAGATACCGGATCTGTTTCAATATCCCATGTTTCAGATAAAATTTATGGTTTTTTGAAAAAAGGTGAATAAATGGGTGGAAATACATTTGGCAGACTTTTTAGAATAACTACTTTTGGGGAATCCCACGGAGAGAGTCTGGGTGTTGTTGTTGACGGCTGTCCTTCAGGAATAGAGTTTGATATCTCAAAAATTCAGTCATTAATGGACAGAAGAAAGCCGGGCAGTCCTTTTGTCAGCACAAGCACAGAAAGAAAAGAATCAGATATTGTTCATGTCATATCAGGTGTTTTTGAAGGAAAGACAACAGGAACTCCCATCACTTTGATTTTAAAAAATAATGATTGCAAATCCTCTGCCTATAATGACCTTAAAGATGTGTTCAGACCCGGGCATGGAGATATTACCTATTTTTTGAAATATGGAATAAGGGACTGGCGGGGCGGAGGGAGAGCTTCTGCAAGAGAGACAGCCGCAAGGGTTGCAGGAGGCGGTGTTGCAATGCTCCTTCTTGAAAAAGAAGGTATTTCTGTTTCTTCATTCACAAAAGAGATTGGCGGTATAAAAGCGGAACAATTTTATAAAAAGCATATAAATGAAAATCCTTTTTTTATGCCTGATAATGAGGCTGCAAAAAAAGTTGCTGAAAAAGTAAAGGCTGTAAAAAAATCAGGAGATTCACTTGGTGGTATTGTAGAAATATCTGTAAAATCTGCACCTGAAGGTTTGGGTGAGCCTGTTTTTGATAAACTTGATGCAGATCTTGCAAAGGCAATGATGAGTATAGGAGCTGTAAAAGGTGTTGAAATAGGCAGAGGATTTGAAGCTTCAAAACTTAAAGGCTCTGAAAATAATGATGAAATAACTTCCAGTGGTTTTAAAACCAATAATTCAGGAGGTATTCTTGCCGGGATATCAAATGGGGATGATATAATTATAAGGATAGCTGTAAAACCTATTCCTTCAATATCTTTAAGTCAGGAAACCATAGATGAAAAATATAATAAAAGAAATATATCTATCAAGGGCCGTCATGATATTTGTGCCATCCCAAGGATAAATGTTGTGGCTGAAGCAATGGCATCAATTGTAATAGCAGATCATTTTTTAAGGGCAAAGACTTGTTTATGCTAGAAAAAAATAGTGATTTTAAAAAAAAGGTTATAGGCATAATAGGGGGCAGGGGAGCTATGGGTTCCTGGTTTGAGAGGTATTTTAGAAAAAAGGGATTCAGGGTTCTTGTTTCAGATGTTAAGACTGAGCTCACCAATGTCGAACTTGCATGTAAATCTGATATAATTATTTTAAGTACGCCTATGGATATTTCTCCTGGAATAGCAGTGGAGATAGGAGGCTATATATCAAAAGATAAACTGCTGATGGATTTTTGTTCTTTAAAGGAAGAAATAGTAAATGTAATGCTTGAAAATACAGATTGTGAAGTTCTTGGATGCCATCCGGTTTTCGGGCAGTATACAAAGAGTCTTAATGGCCATAATATTGTTTTTTGCCCTGGAAGAAAAGGTCAATGGTATCTTGATAATTTAAGGAAAATATTTGAAGATGACAATGCTGTGGTATCTGTAATTTCTTCGAAAAAACATGATGAATATATGGCGGTTGTTCAGGGTCTTACCCATATTCTTACAATTGCAGCAGGAAAATTTTTTATGGATTCAGATATTGATATTAATGAAATTTTGAAATTTTCAACACCTGTTTTCAGAATAAATGCAGCTTTGACAGGCAGACTTTTTGGTCTTGATCTCTCCTTATATAAAGATCTTGTGGGTAAAAACAAAAAAACAGAAGAAATCACAAAAAGATTTATTAGTTCTCTTGAAAAAAGCCTTGAGGTTTTTACAGGAGAAAATAATGAGGAGAAAATTTTATTTCTTGATGAAATAATGGAGTTTATTGGAAATTATAGGTTTAAGGCTTTATCAGAAACAAATAGTCTTTTTTCTCATCTTTACAGTCTGTAAAAAAATATGAAAGAAAAAAGCAATAAATGTATTGACAATGCGGTATTAATTCTATAGGAATGATTCCCGTTTGTGAAAAGAAGTGATCTTTGAAAACTAAACAGCAGACAGGTCCAAAGAGATAACTATG
>PDWJ01000792.1_pt1 | contig 49043 bp, 42 predicted proteins | sample 1430881 | NCBI WGS metagenome assembly PDWJ01 (sample SAMN01162460, study PRJNA174530) | Oral metagenome, whole genome shotgun sequencing project. | biome: Marine environment; feature: Marine mammal; material: Swab sample of the gingival sulcus; isolation source: swab sample of gingival sulcus...
ACTTTTTTGAAAAAAGACAAATGTTTATATATTTTTTTAGGTTACACCCTATTCTTGAAATTTGGGTATAACGCTTAACTTAATGACATTGGTTCAGTCGAATAGTGCAGCCATCATGTCATCTCGATGTTACCGGAAAAATATCCGGACGCGAACTTGTGAGCGGTGTTTACGAAGTAAACATAATTACATAACGCCAGTGAAGTCGAGAAATCTCGCATTTAAAACCTGAGATTTCTCGATTACGGCTACGCCTACACTCGAAATGACAACTTGACTGGACAGTTACAAGTACAGATAATAATGTCAGAAAGATTATTTATGTCACGTGGAGTAGATAGATAATAATAAAAGTGCTATATTAATGATAATAATTATCATTAAGAGGAGCGTCGTTTTGAAATCAAAGACTGGCTTTATAAAGTACAAAAATGAAATAAACTATCACGCCAATACAAAGTGTATTTATAAAGATGATTATAGAATGATTTACGAAGTCGATGGCGTCGATGGTGGTGGCGTCGTCGAGGTGTTAGAGGTATTTCCCAATGTTTTTTTACAGCTACTCGACTTTAATTGTAAAGCGTTTCGCTTGACGGCGAAGTCCGATGTCAATGCTGGATTAAAAATTAGCTATGCCATCGACGGTAGAACTGAGATTCACATGTCGGACAATTTACGTATGTTTATGGCACCGGGCACGTTGAGTTTAGACGTCAGAACATCGCAAGATGTCTTTCGTTTTCCGAGTGGTCACTACAATGGCGTAGAAATATTTTTACAAGAGTCGGCTATTGCAAAAGCGTTGCCCGAAGTGTGGCAATTGTATGGCATTGAACCGCAAGAGATAAAGCAGCGCTTTTGTCGTGGCGATCAGAATTATACAATTTGCGCAGATGAGCGATTGCGGTCATTATTTTTAGCGCTGAAGAATCCACCGTCGGAATGCAAACCTACCTATTTGAAAATAAAAGTAACCGAGCTGTTGTTTTTGTTGCAATATTGTTCTCTGCCGGATGAAAAACGCCTTTCTTTAATGACGATTGGACAAATTGAAATTGCCAAACAAATTATGGAAATCATCAGTGAAGATCTGGCACGACACCACACTATTGAAAGTCTCGCGCCGGCGTTTGGCGTCAGTGCGACGTCGCTCAAGAATTACTTTCAAGGCGTATACGGTAAAAATATCTCGACTTATCTGAGAGAGGCGCGCATGTCGAAGGCGGCAAATGCTTTGCGCGACAGCACGTCTAAAGTGGCGGAAATTGCACTGTTGGTCGGTTATCAAAACGCCAGTAAGTTTTCTGCAACATTCAAAAGTGTTTACGGTGAAACGCCGTTAGAATACAGGCGGAAAAGCCGTTGTGGAATTAGTAGTACTATTCAGTGGCTGTCTACTTTTAATTGGGTTAGCTGGACAAGCAAAGCGCGCATTGCATTTTTTGCTTGTCTTTTCTATTATGCTGATAATAGATTGGGCGGTCGCGCCGCTTTTAAATGGTTACATCTTTACAGTGATATCGTTTATTTGTCTTGCAGTGCGCAAGTTTTTGCCCTGTCTGGCGTTGGGCAAATGGATTCTGACGACGACGAAAGTAAGTGAATTTATAGCTGCGATGAAAAAAATGCACATGCCGCAGACGGCGATAATACCACTGTCGGTGGTCTTTCGTTATTTTCCGACTATTAGAGAAGAGTGGCAATCGATTAGAAATGCCATAAAGATGCGAGGCGTACAGGTTTCGTTTGAACACGTCATCGTTCCGCTGCTGATTTCAGCTGTAAATATCAGTGAAGAACTGTCTGCCGCAGCGCTCTGTCGCGGGCTTGACAATCCGGCTCGTCATACCAGCCTGTGTGAAATAGGCTTTAAATTGCAAGATAAAATCGCTTTGAGCGCAATCGGCGGTTTTGTAGTGATTGCGTTGTTGCTAAAGGGAGGTGGCATAATTTGATTGAAATAAAGGCGCTTTCTTATCGCTATCGCAGTACCGAAAGCGGGGCGAGTTTAACGGACATCAACTTAACAATTGATAGCGGAGAATGCGTTTTACTATGCGGTAAAAGTGGCTCTGGCAAGACGACTATAACCAGATTGTTAAACGGCATTATACCCAATTTTTACGAAGGGCAGATTGCGGGCGAAATATACTTGGACGGAAAAAACCTACTAGAGATGCCGATGTACGCTATCTCTAAAAAAGTTGGATCGGTATTTCAAAACCCGCGAACGCAGTTTTACACCGTAGATACGACCAGTGAAATTGCCTTTGGCTGCGAAAACTACGGATTGGAACCCGTTGAAATAAAGGCGCGCATAAGGCGAGCGGCGGCAGACCTGGCAATCGAACCACTGTTGAACCGCAATATTTTTCAATTGTCCGGTGGCGAAAAGCAAATGATTGCCTTTGCAAGTATCTATGCCATGTCGCCACAAGTCTACGTTTTGGACGAACCGTCATCAAATTTAGATGCGCGGGCAATCGATTTTTTACGGCGCACAATTGCCTTGCTGAAACGACAGGGCAAGACGATCATTATTGCCGAGCACCGCATTTACTACTTAAAAGACTTGGTCGATCGTGCAATCTACCTCGATGGCGGCAAAATAACTAAATACTTCACAATGCAGGCGCTTTCCGAGTTGAGCTTGCAAGAGCAATTGCGGTACGGACTGCGCACGGTAGATTTGTACAACTATCCTCTACAAAGACGAGAGGTGCCACGCGCTGCTAATTATTTTGAAATCGAAAATATGCGTTTTTCACGCGGCGCCAAAGAAGTTCTACAAATTGATCACTTAAAGCTGCCCGCCGGGCGCATTACGGCACTTATCGGGCACAATGGCGCCGGTAAATCGACCTTTCTGTCTTGTCTATGTGGACTTTACAAAAAGGCGAAAGGAAGCTTCTATAAAGACGGCAAAAGCGTTACCGCCAAGGTGAGGTTAAAAGAGAGCTATATCGTCATGCAAGAGGTGAACCATCAATTGTTTGCCGAAAGCGTGCGCGCCGAAATCGCCTTGGGCGCAGCGGATAGCTCGCCGCGCGACATTGCCGAACTGACCCGACTACTCGATATAGATGACTTAGCAGAGCGTCACCCGGCGACTTTATCGGGTGGACAAAAACAACGCGTAATCATTGCAAATGCAATGCTCTGTGGCAAAAAAGTGCTTTGCTTTGACGAGCCCACCAGTGGCTTGGACTATGCGCATATGATGCAGATATGCCAATTATTAAAGACCTTGCGCGCGCCCGATTTGTATATTTTTATCATCACGCACGACTACGAACTAATCGCTTCGGCTTGTGATGACGTAATACATTTGGAAGATGGAAAAATCAAGGCACAATACGACTTAAATAAAAATGGCGCGCGAGCCTTGTGGGATTTTTTTAATGGTCAAAATTGACTATTTGACTTGTGAATAAAGCGCAAATAATCTACTAATTGATATTGACATTTATTATCATTTAGACTATAATCTTTTTTAGACTAATGGGTCTAAATTTTAGGTGAGATATGACAAAGTACATGAAAAAAGAGGCGCGCAAAAAACAAATTAAAAAAGTTGCAATCGCGCTCTTTACAAAGAATGGTTACAACAAGACTTCGGTGCAGGATATCGTCGAGCGGGCGAGTTTTTCCAAGGGCGGCTTTTACAACTGCTTTCCCAGTAAAGAGGCGCTTTTTAAGGAAATCTTACTCGACGGTATGGCGCAAAGGTACAGAAAAGTAAGGGCATTTAAGTCCAGAGCAAAACACATGGATAAACAGTCGATTGTGATTGAGACCCTGCTCGACAAAATACTCGACCACAACGACTATAAAAAGCTCTATGCGACGCTGATGATAGAAATGTCGCGCGACCCTCGTTTTTACGACTTTTACATGGATAGTTTTAAGGATTTGACGAAAGGCTTTTTAGAATTCTGTGAGCAAGAGGGCTTTGGCGAATACAAAGCGGGCGTCAGCGACGAGTTTAATGCCTTGATTAGCACGCTGATACTGGGCACCGAAATTTATAAGCAGCACGACAATGATAATTATCGTACGTTACTGAGGGAGTTTTTAACGGCGTATTTTGATAAATTGAACGTTTTTAAGGAATGAGGAGGTAAAAATGAGCAGAGAGGAAAAAGCAAAAAAAACAAAAAAAGTTTCGATTTTCAAAAAACTAGCACCTTATATGGGCAATAAAAAGGCATTTATACCGCTGTCGCTCGTCTTTTCGGCGCTATCGGCTTTTTTGAGCATTATGCCATTTATTTACATTTGGAAGATTAGTCGCGAACTGTTTGCCAGTGCTGCGGGCATTTCGACGGAGCTGGTCAAACATTACGCGCTGCTGGTCTTCGTCTATTCGCTGGCCGGCATCATTTGTTATTTTCTCGCCTTGATGACATCGCACTTCGCCGCCTTTGAAATAGAAATTGGCCTCAAAAAGAGCGGTTTTGCCAAAGTCATGAATATGCCACTGGGGTTTTTTAACACGCAGTCCAGCGGTAAAATTAGAAAAGTCATCAACGACGGCGCGGCGCAAACGCACACATTTTTGGCACACCAAATGCCGGATATGGCCAGTACAATTGTCACGCCGCTCTTGGTATTGGGCATTTTCTTTTACTTCGATTGGCGCCTCGGCCTCGCCGCGCTCGTGCCGATAGCGCTGTCGTTTGTCGTCATGTCGATGATGATGACGAAGGAGGGGAAGGCCTTTCAAGAGAAGTATTTTAACACATTGGAAGATATGAGTAACGAGGCGGTAGAATACGTCAGGGCAATTCCGGTAGTCAAGACTTTTGGACAGAGCGTCAAGTCCTTTACCAGATTTTACAACGCCATTAACGGCTATAAGGAAATCGTCATTACGTATACCATCATGTGGACTAAACCCTACTCCGTTTATTTGGTTTTGGTCGAGGCGACGGCGTTCTTCCTGATTCCCGTATCGATATTCATCATCAATGGCAATGGCGACATCGGCGGCGTCGTCAGCAATTTTATTTTGTACCTTTTGCTCGCGCCGCAGCTGGCGTTGGTAATGATGCGCAATATGTATTTTAGTCAGCAAAAACTGATTGCAACACAGGCGATTGATCGCTTTAATGCATTATTTGACTACGCTGACATGACATATCCCGAAAATGGCGAAAATTTTGAAAAACAGGATATCGAATTTAAAGATGTCGTCTTTTCTTACGCTGGCGAGAAAAACGCCTTAGACGGCGTCAGCTTTAAAGTAGAAAAAGGGGAGACGTTGGCGCTTGTCGGAGCGTCCGGTTCAGGTAAGACGACCATCGCAAGGCTGGCGGCGCGCTTTTGGGATGCCAGCTCCGGCGAAGTTTTAATCGGCGGCAAAGATATTAAGTCATACGGCAAAAAAGAGTTGATGCAAAACGTTTCTTTCGTCTTTCAAAATACGCAGTTGTTTAAAACTAGCCTATACGAGAACATTTGCTTTGGCAGAGAGGGCATAACCGACAAAGAGATAGAAGACGCTCTAGTTAAATCGCGCGCCAAGGAGATCATCGATTATCTCGAAGATGGTCTGGACACCGTTATCGGCACTAAGGGCACTTATTTGTCGGGCGGTGAACAGCAGCGCATTGCGCTGGCTCGGGCGTTTATCAAAGATGCGCCAATCGTCCTCTTAGATGAGGCGACGGCATTTGCCGACCCCGAAAATGAACACTTAATACAGGCGGCATTAAAGGACTTAAGCCAAGGCAAGACGACAATTATGATCGCACACCGCATGACGACGGTTAAAGACGCCGACCACATTGCAGTCGTCGACGCCGGTAAAATTGCCGAGTACGGCAATCACGCGTCGCTGATGGCCGAAAATGGCCTCTACAAGAAGATGTGGGATGAATACCAATCGTCAATCGGTTGGAATATTAAGAAGGGGGCGTAGATATGAAACAATTTTTAAAGAAGCGATACGCACTGAGCGACAGCGGCGCCGATGACGTGATGAAGTCGATTGTCAGCAGCACGTGGCTCAACTTATCTGTGATGTTGCCGACGATGTTGTCCTTTACATTTTTAAAACAGTATACGGACCGCTTTTTAGGACAGGTGCCGATGACTAACTTTGGCATTGTCCACTTTGTCGGCTTAATTGTCGCAGTGTTTATAGTCATGTATTTTATCGCAAAGAATGACTATCAAAAATCGTTTACCAAGATATATGAAGAGAGCGCCAGAAGTAGAGTCAATTTGGCGGAAAAGCTTAAAAAGTTGCCGCTGTCCTATTTTAGTCGCAAGGACATCGCCGATTTGAGCGCTACCATTATGAGCGATGCCACTACCTTTGAACACCTCTTTTCGCACTCTGTACCCAAAGTTTACGCCAGCGCATTTAGCATAGTATTTATAACTGTGCTGATGCTGATATTCGACTACAGATTGGCAATTTCGCTGTTTTGGGTCGTGCCGGTAGCCTATTTGGTGTTTGTCTTAGCCAAGCGCAAAATTGCCAATTTGTTTAAAGAGGCGTTTGACTTAAACCGCGAAATCATCGACGACTTTCAAGAGGGCATTAACTTGGTGCAGGAAATCAAGGCCTATAATCGCGAAGACTTTTTTATAGACCAGATAAACGAAAAGTACGATCGCGATTTGGCGCATAAGAAAAGGTCCGAAATCATTCCCGGTACGGTGCTCAACTTTGCGGTCACAATTTTAAAGATCGGCATGGCGACAGTGGCGATTTACGGCGCCAATTTATTGGCCAACGGTCAGGTCGATGTATTTACCTATTTGGCATTTATCATTATGTCGGCGGTCGTCTTTAACCCGATGATAACGGCGATGATGAACTTTGCCGAAATGATGTATCTCGATTCAATCGTCGAGCGCATCTTAGAAATCAACGAAATGCCGTCGCAAGAGGGCACGACTGAGTTTAATCCGAATGGTTATGACATCGTCTTTGAAAACGTCAAGTTTTCCTACGAGGAGGGCGTGAGCGTATTAGAGGATGTATCGTTTACCGCCAAACAGGGTGAAGTGACGGCGCTGGTCGGACCGTCTGGCGGCGGCAAGACGACGGCTGCAAAATTATCTGCTCGCTTTTGGGATATCGCCGGCGGCAAAATCACGCTCGGCGGCGTCGATATTTCCACAATTGAACCAGAAACACTGTTAAAGGCGTTTTCGATTGTCTTTCAAGACGTATCGCTATTTAACGCCAGCGTAATGGAGAATATAAGGCTCGGCCGCAAGGACGCCACGGACGAAGAAGTCATGCGCGTTGCCGAAATTGCGCGCTGCACGGAGTTTATCGATAAATTGCCGGAGGGGTACGATACCTTAATCGGCGAAAACGGCGAAAAGCTATCGGGCGGCGAGCGCCAGCGCATTTCAATTGCTAGAGCGCTATTAAAAGATGCGCCGATTATCTTGCTCGACGAGTCGACTGCATCGCTCGACGCCGAAAACGAAAGTAAGATTCAGGCCGGCATTTCCGAACTGATCAAGGACAAGACGGTCATTATCATCGCGCACCGCATGCGCACGGTTATCGACGCCGACAACATCGTCGTATTAAAAGACGGTAAAATTGCCGAAAGCGGCAAGTCGAAAGACTTAATCGAAAAGAATGGCATCTTTGCCGGTATGTACCGCGCACAAATGCAAAGCTAAGGGTGACAATGCACTTCGTTGTCATTTCGATCGAAGTCGAGAAATCTCGGGTTTTATCGCGATTGAAACGAGTCAAACAGAGGAGGAGATAGATATGTCTAATAAGCTCAAGATTAAAGATTTAGTTACGACGGGTATTTTCTTTGTAATCTACTTTGTGGTGATGTTTGCCGTCGGCATGATTGGATTGGTACCGATATTATTCTTGGTATATCCATGTATTCTCGGCGTTGTGACGGGAACAATTGTTTTACTATATATGGCAAAAGTGGCAAAGCCGTGGGCGCTCTTTATATTGGGAATGCTATCTCCTATACTCATGTTTGCGATGGGGCACACTTTTATCGTGCCATTGGTCGCGGCGATTTTTGTCGGCCTAGCCGAGTTCTTTTTCAGAAAGGGCGGCTTTAAGTCCTTTAAGTACAATGCGGTTGCCTTTGCCTTTTTCAACTGTTGGATATCCGGGTCGCTCATGCAAATGCTACTCGCAAAAGAACAATATCAGGCGATACACGTCAAGTCGGGCATGGATCCGTCGTATTTCGAAAAATTAGAGGCGCTCATTTCGGTGCCGAGTTTGGCGCTAGTTATCGTCGGCGCCTTTATTGGAGGCTTAATCGGCGCCTATATCGGCAAGGCGATGCTCAAAAAGCACTTTAAAAAAGCGGGCGTCATCTAAATGAAGCGCGCAGAGCTATTTAATCCGACGCCTATTTCCAAGCTTGCAATAACGATTTTTTTGGGCTTTAATCTGACGGCAACGGTCAACGCACTCAGTCAATTATTGGTCGTACTCTTTATTGCCGTCTTCTTCGCGCTCAACGATAGGGTGAAGACGGCAGTAAAGACAATTATTTTTTATGGCGTCGTCATTTTTTTACTTCGTTATGCTTCGCAGCTCGGATTTGCCTTTGTCAAGAACTATATTTTGACATTTATCATCATGATTAAAATATTTTTCTTGCCATTTTTAGCGGGAAAGTTTTTAATAGCGACCAGCGATGTCTCTTCTCTCATCGTATCGTTTGAAAAGATGCGTTTGCCCGAAGTGCTGGTCATACCGATTGCCGTCATGTTCAGGTATTTTCCGGCTTTTAAAGACGACAATAAGAACATTAAAATGGCAATGAAAATGCGCGGTATCACTTTTAAGAATCCAATTAAGTACTTAGAATACGTCAGCGTTCCGCTGTTGATATCGGCTATTAACATCGCCGACGACATTTCAAAATCCGCTGAAACTAAATGCATTGCCGACCCTTGCCCAAAGACTAGGTATCGGGAAGTAAAATTTAGTTTGGCGGATATTGTATACGTCGCCGGCATTGCAATTTTAGTAATCTACGGGAGAGTATATGCTTAATCTAAAAAATGTCAGCTATAAGTACAGTCGAGATGAAGACATTGCCAATATCGACGACGTCAACTTGACTGTTGCGCCGGGAGAATGCGTCGTGATATGTGGTAGAAGCGGCAGCGGCAAGACCAGTCTGACTAAATTAATCAATGCGCTAATACCCAATTATTATGAAACTGGCGAATTAAAGGGGCGCGTATCAGTCGCCGGTATGGATACGCAGTCAGCTGAAATATATGAAGTTTCACGGGTTGTCAGCAGTGTTTTTCAAAACCCGAAAACGCAGTTTTTTAATGTCAATACGACTAGCGAGATCCTCTTTTATCTCGAAAATAGGGGCTACGATAGAGCCTATATGCACGCTAAATTAATGGAGACTGCCGAATACTTTGGCATCGCCCACTTACTCGATAGAGATATTTTCGAACTCTCCGGCGGCGAAAAACAGATTGTTGCGATAGCTGCAGCCTATGCCAGCGGTACAGATATCATTTTATTAGATGAGCCGTCTTCTAATCTCGATATTGAAAAGACAAAATTAATCGGCGAAATTCTCAATAAGATAAAGGCGGCGGGCAAGACGATTATAATATCAGAACACAGATTTTATTACATCAAGGACATTATCGATCGCGTTTACTATATTGATAAGGGTCGACTAGAACGTCACTTTACAAGAAAACAGTTTTTTGCAATCGACGATGAACAGAGGAGAGCGTTGGGGTTGCGCGCGATTGAGTTCGAGTCGCTGGCGCACAGCAAAAGCGGTAAGACCTGCAATGCCTCGCTCGTTATAAAAAAATTGTACCATCCGTTTAGCGGACGGCAGCGGGCGCTAGAGATGCGCGATATCGCCTTTGACTTTGGTAGCATCGTCGGCGTTTACGGTTCTAACGGCATCGGCAAGAGCACATTTATAAGACTGCTGATGGGGCTAAAAAAGTCCAACTCAAAAATAGCGCTAGACGGACGACTGCTCAGTTCTAAAGGCAGGTTAAAATCTAGTTACTTGGTCATGCAGGATGTCAATCATCAACTGTTTACCGATAGCGTTGAGACCGAAGTCACCCTCGGTATGGCAGCGCACTTTGACAGTGCAGACGTAGCGCGCGTGTTAAAGGAACTCAACATTTACGATTTAAGAGAAAAACACCCGATGAGCCTTTCCGGTGGGCAAAAACAGCGCGTTGCGATAGCCAGTGCAATACTGTCTGGCGCCCAGATTATTTGTTTTGACGAGCCGACCAGCGGCATGGATTACGACAATATGATGCGCATTGCACAGTTGATTAAGCAGACGATTAGCGAGCACATTATCATTTTTATCATTTCGCACGATCACGAATTTCTCAATGCTACTGCCGACTATATTTTCGATATTAGCAATTACAATCGCGCCACGCATTAAAGGTGAAAGTACTTCGTTTCAACCGCCATAAAACCGATTCTTTTCGACTGCCACATATTACATTACACAGTAAACACCGCTTACAAGTTATCAGCTGTTTTTTAATAATTTTTCTTTATAAAAAAGCGTTATTTGCCGATATAATATTTGACGTTATGACATTAATAATCTGGGATAATGCGACCGGAAGGTTAAATAGATGATAAGCGCAAATAAAAAAATAGTGATATACCTCTTTTTAACTGTATTCTTTTTACTCTTTATCTTAAATCCGCTTTATTTAATAAATCAAATTATAAAAAATGATGATATTCCGGTGGTTTCAATAGAAAAATTAAACTACGGTGATCAGTTGATTAGCGACAAGATGTTGAAGCCGGAAGAGTATGGCGAAAAAGAATTGACAGCTAAATTTGATGGAGCCGCTTTAAAAGACGTCGAAGGCGATATCGCCATGGTCGTTTCGCGTCTGCGCGGTACCTATAGCGAAATTTTTATCAATGGACATCTAGTTGGCAGCGTGGGTATAAAAGACAATTTCTATATCGATAATTGGAACCACGTATCGCGTTTTTACGTGCCGCGAAATTATATAAGAGCGAATGAAAACACGCTGAGAATTAAAAGCGATACTTCTTTTAAAATCGGCATTTCTGGATTTCCGATATTTATTTCAGACGAGCATACAATAGACGTTCTTCATACTCATATCGTGTTTCTCTATTACCATTTCTATAGCGTTTGTTTTGGCATGCTGATTTCGCTCGCCCTTATTCAGATTGTAATTTTTTCTACAAAGGGGATATACGATAAGCGCTTTTTTATAATACCTGCAATTGTCATACTGTGGGCTTTGGCTATTAACGATTATATGCTACACAGTACTAACCTGCTCAGCGTCGATTTGAAACACAAGTTGTTTTACGTGTTCTTGTATTCGGCTGTATTGCTGTTTGTGCGAGTTTTGTATCACTTTTATGATACCAAGACATTTTATTATGGCATGCTAAGTGCCTATATTTTCGCCATCCCGATGGTGTTACTCGCGCCTAATATGACAGCGCTGTCGGTGCGCACATCTATGTTCGACGCTTCGCTGCTGTTTGCAATCGTCTTTAGTATATACGTGTTGATTAAAGATTACATTAAAACGAAGAACAGTGGTTCGCTCTTGCTGTTTTTATCGTTGTTAACCTTGATGATACCGACAGTTTTCGAAGTGTTATCGGTAATGTTTGACGGGTTTAACATAAGACCGGTACCGCTTGGTTTTGTCTTGTTTTCAATGGGGCTATCGATTGAAGCGCTCGACCGCTTTAAAGATAGAGTGACAGAAAAAGTAACTGAAATAGAAGCGCTAAAAAAAGAGGCAGAGGTATTAAAGCGCGGCTTGTATAGCGATGAATTGACCGGCCTTTATAACCATCGCTATTTGGTCGGTATTTTAGAAGATGTAACTGCTTCGCGTAAACATTGCGTCGACGTATTGACGGTCGATATCGATAAGTTTAGCGCATTCAATGATGTCAACGGCTATCAAAACGGCGATTTGGCGTTGCAAAAGATTGCCCATATTTTGTCTGATGTAACTAAAGACAAGCAGAACTGCTACCGTTACGCCGATAAGCGATTCGTCTATTTAAACTTTGATAAAAAATATGCGATAAGCGATATCGCCGAACAGATTAGGCGCCGCGTAGAGACCGATCAGCAGCTCGTCGCGCTAGCTGGTGCGACACCGCTAACCGTCTCCTGCGGTATTGCATCTTTTCCGACGGATGCCTCCAATGTATTGACCGTAATTTTACGCGCCAATAAAGCCGTGCAAGTCGCCAAGAAAAGGGGCAGGAATCGGGTGGTCAAATACTTTAAAGATATTATTTACGAGTTAGAGGATATCTCCTTTGTAAAATTTAGACAAAAGATGCTCATCGATTTCATCTATTCGCTTGCCAATGTCATCGATATGAAAGATAAGTATACCGGTCACCATTCCGAAGAAGTCGCCAAGATAGCAGTGCTAATCGGCGAACGAATGGGGCTGGGCGACGAAGATTTAACCGCGCTTAGATTGGGCAGTATGTTACACGACTTTGGTAAAATTGGCATGCCCGATGTGCTCATTAATAAAAATGATAAACTAACTGACGAGGAAAATCGCCTCATGCAGTCACACCCCATAAAGGGCTATAATATTATTAAGAATATAATCGACGACCAGAATGTTTTGGAAATTATTAAGTATCACCATGAACGCTATGATGGCAAGGGCTATCCGGAACAGTTAAAAGCTGAAGATATACCACATCTTGCTCGAATAGTTTGCGTCGCCGACGCCTATCACGAGATGACCTCAGCACAGCCTTATCGCAGTGCGATGAAAATTGAAGAGGCGGTTATAGAATTGGAAAAGGGGCGCGCCAAGCAATTTGACTCCGCAGTTATCGACGTATTGATAGAAGCGTTAATTGATGCCGGTTTAATCAGTAAAGGTCGCGCTAATTATAAAGACAAAGCGTTGACGATGATGACTGGCTTATTCCGTTAGGATTTCGGTCAAGGTTAGTATTGGAGAAAATTATGACCAAGGGCAATAGAAAAGTTGCAATCTTTTTAGCGATTTGTTTGCTGTTTTCAGGTGTTATGTCGGGCATTTATTATTCTATTCACCGTACGATATTTAGGCAAGATGGTCGTACGGTCGCAATAGCTAATATATACCTGGATGGCGAGTTAATCGGAGATAAAATACTACAACCAGAAGAATACGGCGAAAAAACATTGACCGCTCAATTCGACGGTTCGTTATTGGACGAAGTGGACGGAAATATCGCCATACTCATTTCGCGCCTGCGCGGACGCTATAACGAAATTTACGTCAATGGTCATTTATTGGGCAAAATCGGTCTAAAGTATAGCGACCACGTCAGCACTTGGAATGAGATTGTCAAGTATCGTATACCGCGTTATTATTTAAATCGCGATTCCAATACTCTAGAAATAAAATCAGATTCTATCTATCGCGTCGGACTCGCTGGATTTCCGATTTTTATATCAGAGGAAAGCGACGTCGAAGACCTGTATTCAAAGATTAATTTTATGTATTATCAGTTCTACGGCATCGTATTTGGCATGATGGTCGCGATTGCAATTGTGCAATTTGTCATCTTTTCCGTTCATAATATCTTTGATAAAAAATTTGTTGTGTTTCCGACTATTGTGCTTCTCTTAGCGACTTTATTAAACGATTTTACGCTAAAGCACATGACTTTTTTGACAATTGTCAGCAAGGATAAAGCCTATTACGTTCTATTGCATACGGCGATATTTATGTTTATCGCCACTGTTTATCACTACTATAAGGACGTGGCAAGATATCTCTATTATATAACGTTGACGTTTTATGTAGCGGCGTTATTTGCGGTGATATCGGCACCCAATTTAACGGTTTTAGCAACGCGCGGCATGTTTTTTAATTCGGCATTATTTATCAGCGCGTTTTATTGCATGTACATTTTTGCGGTTCAGTATAAAAATAATAAAACTGTTAGAGATTTAATGTTTTTTCTATCGCTATTGGCATTTACCATTATGACTTTAATTGAAATGCTGACGATTAAATTCGATTGGTTCAACATTCGTTCGGCGGCGCTCGGTTACGTGCTATTTTCAATCGGCATATCGATTATTGCGTTAGATAGTTTTAGGGCGCGCGTTGCCGAGAAGGTAGGCGAGGCGGAGCAGTTAAAAAAAGAATCAGAAGTTTTAAAGCGCAGCTTGAACGCCGACGAATTGACAGGTCTTTACAATCAGCGACAACTCGTCTTGAAGTTAAATAATAGCGTTAAGCTAAAGAAAAATCACTTTGACATCTTGTTAGTCGACATTGATAAGTTTAATATTTTTAATGATGTCAATGGCTACGACAAGGGCGATGAGGTCTTAAAAGAAATTGCCCGCATCATCGGCACTATTACGTGCGACGCTGAGAATTGCTTTAGATATTCCGACAAGCGATTTGTCTACTTGAATTTTGACAGCGCCAAATCGATTAATGAAATTGCCGAAAAAATAAGGCGTGAAGTGCAGATAAACTATAGAATTATGTCGTTAAATACGTCGACGCCACTTACCGTCTCCTGCGGTATCGCGTCATTTCCGGAAGATGCCTCGGGTGTACTGACGGTTATTTCACACGCCAATAAAGCGGTGCAGGTCGCCAAGAAGCGAGGGCGCAATCGCGTCGTCAAGTATTTTAAAGACATTTCAAACGAATTAGAAGATATTTCTTTTGTCGAATACAAACAGCAAATGCTTATAGATTTTATGTATTCACTTGCCAATGTCATCGATATGAAAGATAAATACACCGGACACCACTCCGAAGAAGTATCGCGCCTATCGGTCTTGATTGGCGAAAAACTGGGTTTAAGCGATGAAGATTTGACGGCGCTTAGACTGGGCAGTATTTTGCACGATTTCGGCAAAATCGGCATGCCCGATGCTATTATTAATAAAAAGGGCAAGCTAACCGACGATGAATACGCCGCTATGAAGGCGCATCCCGAAAAGGGCTATAATATCATTAAAAATATTATCGACAACCAGAAAGTGCTGGAAATCATTAAATATCATCACGAACGGATTGATGGCAAGGGGTATCCCGAGCGTTTAGAAGGTGAGCAGATACCTTATTTGGCGAGAATTGTTTGCGTCGCCGACGCCTATCATGCGATGACTTCAGACCGCTCTTATCGCAAGGCGTTGTCCGTCGAAACGGCAGTAGCCGAACTCGAAAAGTGGCGTGGCGTACAATTTGATTCGGCGATCGTCGACGCCTTTGTAGAAGTGGTAGATGAAGCTGGCTTTAAGCGAGAAGCTGAACAGAATAATTCAGACGAAGAGAATTATGTCGCGCAGAAGCTTGTCGCAATTTAGATGTGGTTATCAGCAGCTAGAAGAGTAAAAGCGAGGCCGCTATGCATGCGATCGCGCCTCGCTTTTACTGCGTTTATCAAATGTTCAGATAATGCTTAGATAATGCCCAAGCCCGCTACGAATATAATGACTAGCGAAACTGGGATTAATACCATGGCAACCGGTTTCCAGATTCCGGTTATCTTTAAGGATTTTGCACCCGTGTTGACCTCGTCTTGGAAACCGCTGAATTTCCACTTTAGCAGCACGAAGAATATCAAGACGATTGCACCCAATGGCATCATGATATTGCCGGACAGAAAATCTGCAAAATCAAAGAAGTTTCTACCCATGATTTTCATTTCTGACCAAGGTCCCTGCGCCATAATGGCGGGGAAACCGACGATGAATATGGCGACGATGGAAATCCATACGGATGACGCTCTGCTCTTCTTGGCGAGCTCGGAAATCGTTATCGACACCGGTTCTAAGTAGCCCAGCGCAGACGATAGCGCCGCAAAGAGTATCAGCAAGAAAAAGATTGAGCCAAATAGTCCACCAAATGGTATTTGCGAGAACAAATTTGACATTGTGATGAACAATAGTCCGCTACCGCTATCGACTTCTAAACTGCGCGCGAAGACGGCTGGAAAGATGACGAAACCGGCGATTAATGCCGCGAGCAAGTCAAATGCGACAACTGATAAGCCGTCTATTGGAATATCGCTGTCTTTTTTCAAATACGATCCGTATATAAAGGCGCCACCACTGGCGATACCAATTGAGAAGAAGGCTTGCCCCAGCGCTGTCAGAACAACTTTTGGCGTGATTTTGGAGAAGTCTACGCTCAAGTACCAGGTGAGCCCCTTCGATGCGCCTGGCAATGTCAATGACCTAATTGCCAGCAACACCAGCATGATGAACAGCGCGGGCATCATAAATTTACAGGCTTTTTCTAAACCGCTATTGAGTCCCTTGGAAGAAATGACGCCAACTGCAATCATGCCAATTGCAGTGTAAATAGTGAGTTCAAGCGGGTTTGCCATCAACGAATCGAATACCATTTTATAGGCTTCGGGATTATTGCCCAAACTGAGTTGACCGGAAACCATTTTTACTAAGTAGGCGATGACCCAACCCATGATTTGAAAGTAATAGGTCAAAATGAGGAAAGCTGCCAAAACGCCCAGCCAACCAAATGAGACCCACGGGCTACCTTTTTGGGTGAGGCTTCTCATGCCCTGTACGGGGTTGAGCTGCGTTTTTCTACCCAAGCTCACTTCCATATAAAATAGTGGAATACCTATGAGTATACAAATAATCGTGTATACGAGCACGAACGCGCCACCGCCGTTAACGCCAACTAAGTAGGGGAATCTCCAAATGTTACCAAGTCCAATAGAGAATCCCGCAGCTGCCATAATGTAACCAAATCTACTACCCCATTGTCCGCGATTTTTACTCATAATGCCTCCTCTTTAACTTAAAATACTGTCGGCTCAGTCACTTCCGTTGAGAGCGCTTGCACCGCTCTAGTCACTAAGTCTAATCTGAGTTCAGCTTCTCTCGCTTCGGATACCTTCGGGTTGCCGACTGGGTGAGGGATTGCAATTGTCGGAACGATTCTGTTCGCGCCAACCGATTTTGAAATAGTTATGATGGTAGCCATGTGTACAACTGGGATACCATATCTTTCAATTTCTTTAACGATCGTTGCACCGCAACGCGTACAAGTGCCTCATGTCGACGTTAATATGACCCCGTCGACGCCGGCGTCTTTGAGCTCTTTACCAATTTCTACGCCGAATTGTATGGCGTTGCCAACTGCTGTACCGGTGCCGGTTGTCGTGTAAATCATGTCGTGAACTTTACCGATTTTCTGCTCGTTTTCGAATTTTTTTAGAATGTCGAAGGGGATGACCCTATCCGGCAAATCGTTTGCGTATACGGGGTCGTAGCCACCGTGTATTGTGCAAAATTCACCTTTTAAATTGGTCTTGCCGACGACCGAATACTTGCCCCATTTTCGAGCCGAAGCCGACTGGATTTTATCTGGGTTGCCTTGCGGTACGATGCCGCCCGTCGTCACTAGGGCAATTGTCGCGCCGGCGAGGTTTGCAATTGAAGCGCCCGGTTTGACTTTGTCGAAGGTCGGCATGGGCATTTCAGTTGTAAATGCTTTGTCGTTTAAGCGCGCCAACAGCATTTCGACCGCTCTTTGCGATGCCGTTTTGTCGACCAGAATCGTTTTGCGTTTACCTTGCTTAAAGTAGCCGTCGACGACTGGGTCGAGTTCTTCGCCCTTTAGCAACTTATTGGCGATGGCAATCATTTTAGGTAGTGATTTGCGCATATCCGCCGCCGAATTATTTGTCTCTACGATGTAAGCGTTTAGCTTTGACATTTCCAGACCGGGATTTTCTTTGTAACAGCCCGATACGACCGGAATGCCATACTTTTCTACCACGTGGTTAGTTAGTTCTGCGCAAGCGACGCCGTAGCGACCGGCATTAAAAGAGGGACCGGCAACTAATAAGTCGACTTCGTTATTGGCAAAAACTTCGTCTACAAATTGTAGGGCGTCTGCTTTGTTTTCGTTAAAGTAATTGTCGCCACAAATGATTGTACCAATCACTTCGCCACCCTCTAATCCACTAGAGAAAGCAGCTGCGGGTCCAATTTTTTCGTTTGAAAACGTCGGCTTGTAATCAGCTTTTTCTTCTCCGCCGATTTGGCCAAAGAACTGATTTAAGTAGTATAATACTTTCTTTGCCATATCTTCCTCCTATTTTTCTACAATCGTTGCGTTGTGATAGCCAATTTCAGAAGTGGAACCGATTACGGCATTTAATTCCATGACCATCGTCCCATCTTCTTCGTTGTAGGCGCCCGCCCAGCCACCTGCTAGGTTTTCAAGTGACTTTGGATTACCTAATATTTCGTCTGCTTTTTCAAGTTTGATAACGTGGCTGACATTGCCTGCCGAAACGACGGCGACGGCTTGTTCTGAAGTGTCTGCCAGCGGTTGGCTATCGCCTTCCCAACCGGCGCATTCATCTGTCACGAGAACCGTCTTAATGCCATCTTTTTCCAATCTTTCGCAAATCATCAACAAATCTGAGTCGGGATTACCGTAGCCTTCTTCGCTGACGATAACGCCATCGGCACCCAACATTTTACACAGTTTGGCAGTGTAATCACTCGTCCTGAATTTTCCGGTAAGGGTAGTCAATTCAGGCGTTAAGACGACACCTAAGAAATTGATATCCTTGCCGTGTTTGTCGTAAAGGTCGAGAATAAGAGAATTGTTTTGGTGTTGATAGGTGGTTATCTTATCGCAGGCGGCTACGCAGTTACCGCTAATTACGGCGCCGTCGAGCTCCTCGTTGGGGTGAATGAGGGTGGGTAAGATTTGCGCAGAATTTACGCCGTAGATATAGCCGTCGTGCAATAAGCCCTGAGAAATCAGCATTTCAACGTAGACGACTTTAGGTAAATCGGGGTATTTGTTCGTCTCTTCAAATACCGTGCCCATTTCATATACTTTTTCTTGATAGTCTGTGATGTCTTTGGAAATTGCGCCGATTAGTTCGGCTGCCTTTAAGCCGACCTCTCTAACGGTCGCTTCGTGTTCGTGCGGGTCCAATCCGTCGACCACGCTGATGTCGACGACGATGTTATTTGTCTTGGAAAAGGGCGTCCACTTAGCACCTTCGCCCCACATGTCGATAAGACCCTCCTGAAAGCCAACAATGTCGCCGATTGTAACGACTGCAGCACCGTCAAAGACATTTACGACGCCGTCGCCCAATTGTGCAGTCTCACCGGTCACACCGGCAAAATAGCTGTAGTTGGCATTTACGCGATAGCGCGGTTCAATGACGTCTTTAACCGGAATGATGCGTTTTTTTTCGCCGGGACAGGCAATTTTTAATTCGATGTCACTCACGTTTTGAATTTTTTTGAGCGCTTCGCTCAACCAATTTGGGTCAATAGTCAGCGTGCCCGCAGAAAAACCATTTTCAGCACCAAATACGACGTTGTCAACTTTGATTCTTCTCAGTTCTAATTTCATAGTTACCTCCTTTGCGACTCGAAATTAGCGATTTCTTTGATTGCATTTTGCGTGAGAATGAAATCAATGAGTTTGTAATCATTGGCGTTTGAATAATCAGTGTTTTTATTTCCCATCGTAATATCAAATTTTTCTATGGCACTTTCCATTATCAACACGGAATTGCCATCGTCTTTGGAATCGTCGAGGATTAATGTTCGAAAAGGAGAATATAACATTTTAATACTAGCTGGCAAGGGATGCGTCTTTAGAGTATGTCCAGTATGAATATAATCCCGTGCGGCAGTTAATACATCTCTAAAATCTCCATCAATCAACTCAACGTTCTGATATTTATCATACACGAGGGGATTATTTGTAATAATCTTGTTCAATATAACCTCCTTTCGAGGTAATTATAATATAAAAAATAATAAATATCAATATTTATTTATAATTTATCAACACTCCGTAGGCAAACGTATGATAATAAATATGCAAACGCAGATTTTGAAGCAAAAGGGTATGAAAAAATATTTTACTTGACATAGTGACACCGTGTCACTATACTATATGTAGTGTGGTGACACGGTGTCACGACAAGGAGTGAATCATGCCTAAGCAAACATTTAATAATCTACCTGTCGAGCGCCAGACGGAAATTCTAGCGGCCTGCCGACTGGAATTTGAAGAGAATAGTTTGGCGACTAGCAGTGTATCAAACATCGTCTCGCGCTTAAATATTGCGCGCGGTAGTTTTTATAAGTACTTCGAAGACCTCGAAGACTGTTATTTTTATTTACTGTCCATCGAGACAAAAGAAATTCACGCGCTGTTTCTTGAACTGATGAGAGAAACGGACTTCAATTTAGCAGACTGTTTAGAAAAATACGGTGAACGCGTGGCGCGCGAAATTCATCAACAGTCTAAGTACATGCTCTATAAAAATCGCTATTTGGGCTGGACGCCGGCTTTACAACTGAGATGGCAAGACTACTGTCGGCTAAACGATGTCGAGGTGGGGCGGATTTCGGAAATTATCGATTTAGATAGCAAACGCGTCCTTTTAGAAATAATGCAAATATTAAAGGCGGTAGTACACAATATTGTCGAACAAAATTTCTTGGAAAACTGGAGTGAACAAGAATTCGTTAATGTATACAAAAGGCAAACTGCAATATTGATTAATGGTTTAAAAACGTATATGGGGAGGTAGTTATGAAAAATAGAGAAGAAATGTTACGCAACGAAAAAATTGGCCCCTTGCTTGTCAAGTTGTCTTTGCCGGCGACGATTGGCATGATGGTCAATGCACTCTATAATGTCGTCGATACGATTTTTGTCGGCAAGGGGGTCGACGCACTTGCCATCGGCGGGCTGACAGTTGCCTTTCCAATTCAAATGGTCGTCATGGCATTGGCGATGCTGATTGGCATCGGCGCGCAGGCGAATATATCAATTGCCTTTGGCGCCGGCGAAATGGATAAGGCAAATCGCTTTGCCGGAAATGCCTATACGATGGCGTTTGTCGTTGCGCTTATCTTTACGGCGGGCGGACTGTTCTTTATCGAGCCGCTACTGCGTCTGTTTGGCGCTTCGACCGTCTTGATGCCCTATGCCAAGGATTATATGTCGATTATCTTTACGGGGTCGATTATTTTTTCCTTGACGATGGTCAACAACAATATTTTGCGCTCTGAGGGCAATGCCAAAATATCGATGGTCATTATGATTATCGGAACGGGATTAAACATCGTGCTCGACCCAATTTTTATTTTTGCATTTAAAATGGGTATTCGCGGTGCGGCGCTGGCGACAGTCGTCAGTCAGTACACGGCGTTTACGTTTGCGCTCGTTTACTTCTTTAAGGGCAGCGGCGCGATTAAACCCAAGTTTGCCGCCTTTAAGCTCAAAATGGACTATGTTAGAAATATACTAAAGTTGGGATTTCCCTCTTTCGTCAGACAGGTTATGGGTAGCGTGTTGGCAATCTTTTTAAACAACAGCATCGTCTTCTTGGGCGGCGATATCGCCTTGTCGGCGTTTGGCGTCATCAATCGCATCATGATGTTTATCTTCTTGCCGATGTTTGGCGTCGTACAGGGAATACAGCCGATTATTGGCTTTAACTACGGCGCCAAGTCGAGCGACCGAGTCAAGCAGACCGTCGCCATTGGCATTAAGTTTTTAGTGTCCTATTGCGTGGCTGCGCTGCTCATTATATTAGTTTTAAATGTACCGTTGCTCAAGTTGTTCACCAATGATGTCGAAGCGATTAGAATTGGCACTTTCGCCATTAAAATCATGTTTATGTGTATTCCGCTGGTCGGGCTACAGATTACTGCGGCAGCGTTTTTCCAATCGATTGGCAAGGCGCGACCGGCGCTCTTTTTATCGCTCTTGCGCCAAGTCATTTTGCTCTTGCCGTTAATCATTATCATGCCCAAACTGTTTAATTTGGGATTGACTGGCATTTGGCTCGCCTTTCCACTTGCCGATTTGGTATCTTCGCTGATTAGCGCCTTTGTCTTGAAAAATGCCGTCAGCGCACTGGAGTTACCGGCGCAATAGCGCTAGTCGATTAGTTTTAAAAAAAGATTTGTGGCAGATTCGATGATGGCGTCGTTAAAGTCAAACTGTTCGGTGTGGATGTGCGGGTAATCTTCGCCGTTGCCTATGTAGTAGATGACGCCCGGTGTGCGCTGTGTATAGTAGCCAAAGTCTTCCGATGTGCGATAGGCGGTGTCCATTTCAACGACCTGTAAGCCGATTTGGCGGGCGGCGCGCCTGACTTTGTCGGCTTGCGCTTTGTGGTTGACCGTCGCCGGAAAGGTGTCGCTGTAGGCGTATGCGAATGTGATTTGTCGTTCGCCGCATAGTGTTTGGCTAAATTCGAGAATCTGATCGATATAGGCGTTGTAGTCGGCGTCGTATTGGGCGCGAATTGTCATTTTAAGCGAACCGCTGGCAGCGGCGATGCCGTAAGCCGCTTCGCCGACGTCGATTTGTACGATGGTGGCGAAGGTGATGCCGTCGTACTGCGCCGCATTTAACTGTTCGACTTTTAAAATGATTTCGGCAATTGTCTGCGCCGGATTGATGCCGTGTTCCGGCTGACTGGCGTGCGTCGGTTTGCCGGTGAGCATGAGGTGCAGTCCACTAGAGGCGAAGTGAGTTGTGCCGTCTATTATTTGTACGGCGCACAGCGGCACGCCGCTCATATTGTGGTAGCCGTAGATTTCGCAGATGTTTTTTTCAGTCAATAGCTCGGCGCAGACTTTGGCGCCGTCGCCAGTTTCTTCGGCGTGTTGAAATATAAAGTAGATGTTTTTTGACGGCTTTAACTTTTCTACTTCCATCGCCAAATTGGCCAGCGTCGCGGAGTGCCCGTCGTGACCGCACTTGTGGGCGACGCCCTGCGTCAGTGAAGCGTGTTCGATGGCGATTGTCTCAGCCATTTTAATGGCGTCAAAATCGGCTCTAAAGGCTATGTTTGGGCTTTCTGCGGCGTGATGGTAATAGGCGTAAAACCAAGCGCCGCAATCGATTACGGCTAAGTTGGTCTGTTCTTTTAAAAAGTCCATCAGTATGCGCTTGGTCTGATATTCGCAGTTGGACAATTCGGCGTGGCGGTGCAATGTGTGGCGAAGCTTTATAATCTTATCTAATTGTCGCATTAAAATCTCCTTTTGGCGTTTATTTGGCAAAATTTTATGATATAATTATACCCAGATATTAGATGATGTTTCACTAAACATTGACGGATATTGCGATTTAACGGTTGTGCAAGGAATTTATAGCGTGATTATTAGAATTGAGGAGTGTATGCGCTTAGACAAATTTTTAAAAGTGTCGCGTTTGATCAAGCGGCGAACGGTTGCAAAAGATGCTTGCGATCACGGAAAAATTTCAATTAATGGCAAAGTGGCAAAAGCGGGTACAAAAGTTGCCGTGGACGACATTATAGAAATTTCCTATGGCGAACGACTCAGTCGTTATAAAGTGCTAAAATTAAATGCGACGGCTAAAAAAGAAGAGGCTGCGACGCTGTACGAAACGCTGTAAAGCGACTAGGCGTTAGTGAGTATTGAAATGACTATATTAAAGAATAAAAAAATTGTATTATTGCTCTTGGTCGTTTTATTGCTGTTTTTCGGTTTGACCTATTTGAGTCAAGAGCGTACGATAAGGCAAAAAGAGCTCGAATTGCTCGAACAGGCTGAGCGTCAAGAGGCGGTAATGGAAGCGCTTAGGGTGTTAAAAGAAGAAGTCGTGGACTTGGAAAAAACCGATGCCAAGGCGGCTTTGGCGCGCAAAAAATTGAATATGATTTTACCCGGCGAGATCATTTATATTATAACTTATGACGAGGAAGATTATGACGAGTAAGCCCTGTGCAGCGATTGACATCGGCACCAATTCAGTGCGCTTATTGACTTGTCAGCGGGTCGGTGACCGGCTGATCGACAAAGTGAAGACGATACAAATGACGCGCATTGGCAAAGGCGTCGACGCGACTGGGCTAATCGAACCGGCGCGCCTTGATGCGACGGTCAATGCTTTAAAGCAGTACGCAAAAATAATAAATCAAATGGGTATAGAGGAGTGTCCGGTATTTGCTACGAGCGCCTTGCGCGACGCCAAGAACGGACATCTTTTATTGACGACTGCAGCTCGCCAAACGCCCTTTAAAATCGAAATCTTATCCGGAGACGAAGAGGCGCTTTATGGCTACTTGGGCGTCGTTCGCGGTTCTGCCATCGACAGTCCAGAAATCGTCGTCGTCGACGTCGGCGGTGGATCGACGGAGATAATCATCGGCGACAGTGGCGGTAAAATATCGTACCGGCGCAGTTTTGACATCGGCGCCGTGCGCTTGACAGATCGCTTTCAGCTCGGGCACGCCATGTCAACAGAGCAGTTTATACCATTGAGAACGCTAATAATAGACATGCTCGCGTCCGATCGAATAATTGAAAAGATTGGCAAAGGTGCGCGCTGTATCGGCATTGGCGGCACGGCGACGACTTTGGCGGCGATTGATTTAAAGCAGTCCAGTTACGACGGCGCGGCGATTCAGCGCCATCATCTAGCCGCAGGGCGCGTTACAGTGCTGACCAATCGATTAATTGCGGCTTCGCGCCAGCAAAAGCTGGCGCTGTCTGGCTTACAGGAGGGGCGCGTCGACATTATTGCGGCGGGCGCCTATATAATTGATACAATTATGCAGTATTTTGAACGAGATAAACTGTATTTTAGCGATAGCGACAATTTAGAAGGAGCGATTTATCATCGTTTATAATGAGTGCAGCATGAATGATTTTGAAATAATTAAATCTGAAATTAAAAGTAGTTTTTTAGGGTGCGATATCGCGCGCGGCGCTCATCTGCTGGTTGCAGTCAGTGGCGGCATCGATTCAATGGTGTTGTTGCGCGCGCTCTGCGCGCTAGCAGAGGAGTTTGACCTAAAGCTCAGCGCCGTGCATTTAGATCACATGTACCGCGGCGACGCGGCGATCGCCGATGCCAATTTGGTAAAGCGCTATTGTCGTTCTCTGGGCGTCAAGTGCCACGTCTATCGCCGACCGGTGGGGCGCTTGGCTGCGGCGACCGGTTGTGGATTCGAAGCCGCCGCAAGGCAACTGCGCTATCGATTGTTTAGCGCTTTAAAATACGCTATAGCTGCCGATTACATTGTCACGGCGCACCATCGCGACGACTTGGCGGAAAGCGTTTTGATGCACATCATTAGGGGCAGTGGCATTGACGGTTTAATCGGCATTGAAGGGTTGGGCGGCGATTTGTACAGACCGCTACTGGCGGTGTCTAAAGAGACGTTGTCAAAAGCTGCTGAAACACTTAAAATTCCCTATAATCACGACGTATCGAACGACGATGCGAGCTTTTTTAGAAATAGAGTTAGGCACCATTTGATGCCGCAACTGGCAAGAGACTATAATCGTTCAGTCGTCGATCACTTGGCACAGCTGTCGAGTATCGTCGGCTTGGAGCGCGATTATCTAAAGACTGATACGGCGCGCTTTTATCGCGAGGTGTTTGACGCGGCGAGAGGCGCGCTGTCGATAGCGCGCTATTGCGGTGCTCACGAGGCGCGCCGCCGCCGCTTGATACGCCATCTCTTTGCAGTGCTCGGCGGATCGGTTGTCGATTTGACTTTTAAGCACGTCGCGCAGCTCGATCAGTGGATTTTAAAGGGTGCTGTTAATTCGCAGCAAATGTTACACGGTCTGTACTTCTTTAAAGACCGCGCATTCGTGCGCATTACAAGTAATCCCGTACAGCCGGTTAAGCGCGCGGCTAGCGCGTTGCAGTTAGGTGAAAACGAATTACCCGCATATGGTTTAAAAGTTCACATTAGCGAAACGCCTTTAAGTGGGAAAGTTTCGAATTGTTCGCATTTATGTATACCCGCGGAACAGCTCGCCGAACTCGTCGTTAGAACGCGTCAAGCGGGCGATTTTATGCGCTTAAAGGGTATGCACGGTAGGTCGAAGTCGTTAAAAAAGATTTTGAATGAAGCCGCCATCGCCATTGAAACGCGCGCGCAACTGCCGCTTTTGGCTTCCGGAAGCGAGATTTTTTGGGGGCTTGGTCTGCGCCCTTCACAGTATTGTGCGGTACCGATCGATTCAAATCAGAAGTTGATTTACATTTACGTTATTTGTTGTGATTAATCCAGATTGGCGTTGTTATAAGTTCTGATATGTGATAAAATAGTATGGTTGAAATACAAGTTGTAATAACTGCATTTTAGAAATAGATATCCCGCACGTCGACCTGATTCGTGGTCGAGGCGGTCTACGCGCATTAGGACCGGGTGAAAAGCTTACAAGTTTAAATATTCCGGCGCAAAATTTAGGAGGACATAGTATGAAGAAGTTTTTTAGAGGAGCGACATTTTACATTGTGTTATTCCTCGTTATTGTCGTCATTATCGGCTTTTTAAATAATAAGCCTTCCGATATAGTGACGTTGCAGACGTCCGAATTTATAAAACACGTCAAAGACGACAATATTGCATCTGTCTTGATTCAAGAGGATGAGGTCAGGGGCACTTTGCGGGACAGCGGGCAAAAGTTCGAAGCCTATATCCCCAATATCCTCGGCTTGCCGATTGGTCAGGAGTTAATGGCAAAAGTACAAGGTGGTAAAATTGCCGATTTAGACGGCAAGCCGCCACAAGAAACGCTGGCGATATTCAACATTTTGACGCCGATCATCATGATTCTGTTATTTGTGGTCTTTTGGTTTGTCTTTATGCAGAATTCACAAGGGGGCGGCAATCGCGTGATGTCATTTGGCAAATCGCGCGCCAAATTGCACAAGGATGACGACGCCAAAAAGATTACTTTTGCCGACGTCGCCGGTTTGGATGAAGAAAAGGAAGAAATGCAGGAAGTCGTCGACTTTTTGCGCGCGCCGCGCAAGTATATTGATTTAGGCGCGCGCATTCCCAAGGGCATCTTAATGGTCGGACCTCCGGGTACTGGTAAAACTTACCTGACGCGGGCGGTTGCCGGTGAGGCCGGCGTGCCGTTTTTCTCGATTTCCGGTTCGGACTTCGTAGAGATGTTTGTCGGCGTGGGCGCCTCGCGCGTGCGCGACTTATTCGAGAACGCCAAAAAGAATTCGCCCTGTATTATCTTCATCGACGAAATTGACGCCGTCGGACGAAAGCGCGGCGCCGGTTTGGGCGGCGGGCACGACGAACGCGAACAGACGCTCAATCAACTCTTGGTTGAGATGGATGGCTTTTCAGAAAACGAGAGCATTATTATTATAGCGGCGACAAATCGCCCCGATATACTCGATCCGGCGCTTTTGAGACCGGGGCGCTTCGACAGGGAAATCACCGTTGGTCTACCGGACATTGAAGCGCGCAAGAGCATTTTAAAGGTACACGCTAAGAATAAACCGGTTTCAAAACTGGTTAACTTTAAGACGGTCGCGCGGGGCACACCGGGCTTTACACCTGCCGACTTGGAAAATTTGCTGAACGAGTCCGCCATTTTGGCGGCGCGCAATAGCGAGCGCCAGATTAGCATGAAGCGCATCGATGAAGCTTTGACGCGCATGATGATGGGCGTCGAGAAAAAGAGTCACATCGCCACGGAACGCGACCGCAAGATTACGGCATATCACGAAGCCGGTCACGCCATTATGGCGAAGTTGTTGCCGAATACTGAACCGGTACACCAAATTACAATCGTCAAGCGCGGTCGCGCCGCCGGCTTTGTACTGCGCTTGCCGGACAACGACGACCAACATACGACGAAGAGTCAAATGGAAAATAGCGTGATGGTTGCCTTGGGCGGTAGAATTGCCGAGAAGATCATCTTCAAAGATTTTTCAACCGGTGCGTCATCTGACTTAAATCACGTTTCTAAAGTGGTGCGCGCCATGGTTACCAAGTATGGCATGAGCGAAAACTTATCGCAGATGTCTTACGATACCGGCGGTGAAGTCTTTATCGGTCGAGATATGGGACACACCAAAGAGTTCTCCGATCAGGTACAGGCTGAAATCGACCGCGAAATCAGCAAAATTGTCGACGCGCTCTACGAAAAGGCGTATATGCTGATTAGCGACAACCTCGACAAACTGGAGAGCGTCGCTCAGACACTACTCGAGTTTGAAACCATTAACGGCGAAGAGTTTGACGCCGTATTTGAAAGGGGTATTTCTGCAGTAGAAGAAATTCGCGCCCAAAACGACGGCGAAATGGATACGACCATTTTTAAAGAGAGCGAAGAAGACATAGCTGATAAAGCTGCTGAAAGACCAGAACCGCCGGTCGTCGAAAAAGCCGCGCCGATTGGCGACGACCGCCTACAATCTGAATCGGGCGACGGCGCAGTTCAGTCTACCGAAGACGCCGTGACCGATGAAGTTGAATCGCAAGATTCTGAAGAGAATGCAGACAAATCGGATAAATAGTTTGAAATCATCACCACTCTATGTGGTGATTTTTTTGTGGCGCGCGCAGCCACTGCGCCGTAAGGGTTTAAAAACGCAATTGTGTTGTAATCTTTATCCAATAGTATTATAATATATACAGGGAGAACGCCATGAATTTATCTGAAAAGTTAAAATCTCAATTGTCTCATATGTTTGATTTCTATGATGAATACACCTTAGGTGATGTGGTGTTTCCATTGTATGGCAAGTATTATTTGCGCAATTCGCGCTATTTTGCCGTAAAGAAAGTAGAGCTTTACGCGGTCGCGAATTACGAACATCTGTTTTATTATTGTGTGGATGGTCGTCTTACAAACGAACGTTTTAATCATCTGACTGACGTGTTAAAAGATAACGTCGAGGCGCTGATAGCACCAAATGACGAACACATGTCATCGGTGATAACATTGCTAATAGAATGCGATTCAATTGAGGCGAGCTTGGAGCACATCGTTTCAAAGTATAAATACAAAAAGAGCTTTAAATTTGGTTTTCACGGTTGGGTAGATCTAAAAATAATGGTCGTTATTAGTCCGCAGCGACGTGCAGTTGAAAATAAAATGGCACGGGGCGACGTCGCAAAATTAAAGTTGTTGTCTGACGTCTGATTTCCGATGTCATATTGCGGATGTTTTAATAAAGGCGCATCAGTATTGGCTTATGTCAAAGAGATGATTATTTTATTGAGAGGAGGGTAACTATGAGTGGAATTATTTTAATTGCTATCGCCATTATTATTTTCTTGGCAGCCTATGTGACTTATGGTTCTTGGCTCGCCAAAAAATGGGGGATTGATCCGTCGCGCAAGACGCCTGCGCACACTTTGAATGACGGCGTCGACTACATGCCCGCTAAAGCGCCAGTGCTATTGGGGCACCACTTTTCTTCAATTGCCGGCGCAGGTCCGATTGTAGGTCCAATTGCAGCGAGTATATTTGGCTGGTTGCCAGTATTTTTATGGATTGTCATCGGATCGATATTTTTCGGTGGCATACACGATATGGGCTCGCTATTTTTATCAGTGCGCAACAAGGGGCGTTCTTTGGGTGAATCGATTGGTTCTACGCTCGGTCGTTCCGGCAAAGTGCTGTTTGCCGTATTTTCTTGGTTGACATTACTTTTGGTCGTGGCAGCTTTTACAAATATCGTTGCAAATACATTTGCCAAAAACGGTTCTGCTGCCACCGCGTCACTGCTGTTTATCCTATTGGCAGTCGTCTTTGGCTTTTTCGTTTACCGCAGGGGCGTCAGCTTGGCGATTGGCACTGTAATTGGCGTCGTCGGAATGATGTTGTCGATTTGGCTCGGCACGCTTTTCCCGCTTAACATCAGCAGAGAAGTTTGGATGGTCGTCTTGTTGGGGTATATCTTTGTGGCATCTGTAACGCCGGTTTGGATTCTCTTACAGCCGCGTGACTACCTCAATTCATTTTTACTCTACGCCATGCTATTGGGCGGTGCGGTCGGCGTCGTATTGTACAATCCGAAATTGGTTAAGCCGATGTTTACCGGTGCAATGGTCGGTGAAGGCAATGCTGCGCAGTGGATATTCCCGATGCTGTTTGTCACAGTTGCTTGTGGTGCAATTTCCGGCTTTCACGCGCTAGTTGGTTCCGGTACGACTTCAAAACAGCTCGACAATGAAAAAGACACCAAGTTAATCGGTTATGGTTCGATGTTGATCGAAGGCGTGTTGGCGGTTTTAGCAGTGGTAACTGTGGCATTTGTCGTGAAGACGCCGGAGGGCGGTCCAGTTGCGGTATTTGCCAGTGGTTTAGGAACGTTTATGACGGCGTTTGGATTACCGCTTGAAATCGGTGTAAGCTTTACCGCTTTGGCGATTTCGGCATTTGCAATGACGTCGCTAGATACGGCGACGCGTTTAGCTAGATTTATTTTCCAAGAGGCCTTTGCCAACGATCAAGACGGCGAAAAGTCTAATATTTTAACCAATCGCTATGTCGCGACGGGCATCACTGTGGTTTTGGCAGGCTGGCTCGGATTCAGCGGCTGGAAGACGATTTGGCCGGTATTCGGTACGGCAAATCAACTTTTAGCAGCCATTGCATTAATCGCTTTAGCCGTTGCGCTAAAACTTGAGGGCAGAAGCTACAAAATGATTGTATTCCCAATGGTATTCATGTTTGTCGTCACGATTACAGCACTTGGTTTCTTGATTAGCAAGCAACTTGCGGTCGGCAATTACATACTGCTTGCATTTGCCGCGGCATTAATGGTATTGGCATTTGTGCTGGCGTACATGGCATATGGTGCGTTTTCTAAAAAGTCGCCGTTAGAGAGAACCGATCCGTAGTGTTAATATTCTGGGTTCTAGACTCTTTATCCGGCATGTGATTGCGGTCGCTTGCCGGATTTTAAACTCGATAGGTGAAGTTATGAAGTATATAAAAAGTTTTCTTAAAAATATTGGGCTCTTCTTCGTTGGTGCCTTCGACTTTAAGAGTAAATCCGTTGCCGTTCTCGAGCATCAATACGATCAGGAAATGGAAGAGTTTTTTATACTGTGCTTTAGCGACTTAATTGGCATCGATTTGCCTACTAGTTATTACGCGTTGGAACTCTATCCTTATTTTGCTGAAGAATTGGCAAAATTTCAAAGCGATTCCAATCAAAGAAAATCCGTCTGGGAGTCCATGGCTGAAAATTTGGACTTTGATCCCTAGACTCGAATTTTGAAAAAACGCAAGTATTGCGGCGATCATTTTCGATTCTGATAGCGCCGTTTATACCTCGTTGGGAGTAATCTGGGTAGGAGGTAGTATGGGTAAAATACTATTTTTTGGCGGCAAGGGTGGCGTTGGTAAAACGAGTTGTTCCGGTGCGTTTTCGCTTGCCAAGGCAAGGCAGGGAAATAAAGTGTTGTTGGTATCGACCGATCCAGCGCATTCGATTTCCGATTTATTTGAAATCAAAATTGGAAGCGGCGTAGTCGAAATTGCCGAAAATTTACACGCAACCGAGATTAATCCCGAGGAAGAGAGCGCCAAGTACATAGAGCGGATTCGCGCGTCTATTAATAAGGTTTATTCAGTTGTCATCGTCGAAGAAATCAATAAGCAATTAGATGCTGCAAAAGTTTCACCGGGTTCACACGAAGCGGCATTGTTTGACCGCATGATTGAAATACTTAACGAATTGAGCGACTACTACGATTATGTCGTATTTGACACGGCGCCAACTGGTCACACGATAAGGTTGTTGACATTACCGGATATGTTGGAGTCTTGGATTGACATATTACTCGTCAAGCGCAAAAAGACATTGATGTACAAAAAAATGTACGAACGCAATTTAGACGTCGTACAAAACGATGAAATCATTCAGTTGTTGACGCGACGCAAGAATAATTTGGTCAAAGCCTCTAATATGTTGTTGGATTCCGGCAAGCTCGGCTTTATATTCGTCTTGAATGCAGAGAAAATGGCATTGGACGAAACTAAAAAGGCAAGCGCGATATTAAATAAGTACAATATTCCAATTTCCGCATATATTGTCAATCGCATATTGCCGGACAATCCGTCAGAGGTTTTTTGGCAGAAGAAAAAGCGAGCGGAAACAGAACATCTCAAAGAAATTACAGAAGCGTTTGCCGGACACAAAATATACAAAATACCGCTTTTGGTTAAAGATATGGCGGCAGATCAAGTAGAAAATATCTCTAGATATTTTGAGTGATAATACATTTACAAACTATGAAGACAGAAAGGAAGAGTTATGAGTAATTTGAAGTTGGGTATTGTGCACAAAGTTGAAATTGTCGTCGAAAATAAACATCTCGCGTCATCGCTGGGCAGCGGCGGTATCGATGTATTCGCCACGCCGATGATGATAACGTTGATGGAAGGCGCTTCGTTAGACTTAGTGCAACCGCTGCTGGAAGACGGTCAAACGACGGTGGGAACACTGGTAGACGTCAAGCACATTGCGGCGACGCCGTTGGGGATGAAAGTATACGCCGAATCCGAACTGATTGAGATCGACAGAAAGCGCTTAGTCTTTAAAGTCACGGCTTACGACGAGCGGGAGAAGATTGGCGAGGGCATTCACGAGCGCTTTATAATAGATAGTCAGAAGTTTTTAGAAAAAACCGGTCAAAAGTAAAGATTTAATAATATTATAACATTATCTTAATTTTTCGGATAATAATAGTATTATCTAAACAATTGTGATAAACTAATATCAAGGTTAGAGATTGCCGGAGTTTTCCGAGTCAATTGCACGTTGACTGTTAGGTTGACTTATAAGGCACAGCAAATTCGCTGTGCCTTTGTTTTATAAAGAGATAGATAGACATTTAAATAGACAAGCGATGTTTGAACGGTTAAGGTACATATAGTTTTTCTGTTGGGTTAAAGCCCAATACCCATGAAAAGATCGCAGTATATTGGTTTGCTGCGTTTTTTTATATCATATTATAAAGACAGAAAGGGGTTATTTATGAAGTTTGATGTAGTTGCTTGGATGTTAAATCCATATGTTTTAATGTTTGTCGCCGTCTTTGCCGGTCTATTATTTGGCAAAATTAAATTCGGCAAGTTTAACTTCGGTGTTTCCGGTGCTTTGTTTAGTGGTTTAATCATGGGCTGGTTGGCATTGGGTTACGCAAAAGGCATACCGGAAGATGCACCTAAGGACGCTGTAAAAGCTGCCACAAAGCTGATAAAATCCGGTGTTGTCAGCAAGGAATTCTTTTTCATTTTCTTAATTTTATTCGTCGCCGCAGTTGGCTTATTGGCTGCTAAAGATATGGCAATAGTCATTAAGAAGTACGGCGCAAAGTTCATCATTTTAGGTTTTATTATCACATTTTTGGGAGCCGCTGCCACTTATGGCATGACTTATGTCTTCTCTGGCTCTAACCCTTACGAAGTTTCTGGTGTCTATACCGGTGCGTTGACGTCTTCGCCGGGTCTTGCTGCGGCAATTGAAACCGCTGAAGGTCACGCCACTAATGCAGTTGCTGAGTACGAAAAGCTGAGCGCGGACGAAAAGAATGTCATGTTGGCGCGCTTAACTGAAAACGAGGGACTCACAGCGGATAATACGCCGAGTCTATCAGACGAGCAAAAAGAAGATTATATCAATAACGCCAAAGCCGGTATCGGCGTCGGTCACGCTATTGGTTATCCGTTTGGTGTGCTAATCGTTATTATTGCCGTCAATTTCTTCCCGCGCATCTTTGGCATCGACGTAGATGAAGAGCAGACGCAACTGCGCAAAGAGTTAGAGGAAGCGCGCAGCGTTAGCGGCGTTAAGGAAATCAAAGAAGTTCAGTTTGACTTAATCGCCTTTACTTTGGCGTGTTTCTTTGGTTACACCATTGGTAAGATAAAAGTATTTTTGGGACCGCTCGGCTACTTTAGCTTGGGTTCAACGGGTGGCGTGCTCATCGGCTCATTGATATTGGGCTATATAGGTAAAATAGGTTTTATTACATTTAGAATGAACTCTAAAGTTTTAGGCGTAGTCAGACAGTTGTCGTTGGCATTCTTCTTGGCAATAGTCGGCTTGCGCTACGGCTTTAAAGTGTTTGATACCGTTGTAAGCGGCGGCGTCAGTTTGGCGATTGTCTCGCTCGTCGTCGGTATCGTAGCGATGATGATTGGCTTCTTAATCGGTCGCTACTTATTCAAAATTAATTGGATTATGTTATCGGGTGCAATTTGCGGCGGTATGACTTCTACGCCAGGTTTGGGTGCGGCAATTGACGCTGTAGGTAGTGATGATCCGGCTGCTGGTTATGGTGCCACTTATCCGTTTGCCTTACTTGGCATGGTTTTATTTACAATTGTTTTACATAAATTGCCAATGTAAATCCCGGATAATCGCAGCACTCCAAAAACAAACAATGTTTTTCATGCAATGTCATGAACAATCTGGATGATTTTACTTCCAATCGGTTCGCAGGTTTGATAAAATAAGGTTGTAAGTATAATGATAAATATAGTTTATGGAGGCTAATATGAATGATAATTCGATTTTTATTACCGGTTATGCAAAACTACCACATGGTATTACCGCGTCGTCACTTTACTCGGTAATTGTCGTAGGTGTAGTTTTGGACAGCAAGACGGGCATTGTGGAAGATGTCGACTGTTCGCTCGTTACTAGCACTGCTAAAAAGCTTATTAAAGATTTGGTTGTTGGGCGAAACATTCTTGATTATGATGGCATTGTTGAGTTGCTTACGGAACGTTATCACGGTTCGGCGAGAAAGGCGCTGATGTCAGCTTTCAAAATCATCAATGAAAAGTATTACAATTTGTGCAATCAACGTGACGAAGAAGCATAAGGTGTATAACATAAGAATTAATCGTTATAATGTGTAAGTGTGTGGACAATTTCCATTGTTAGAACCATATTTACTGGGAGTTAGATGATGTATCGCTATCAGCTAACTCCTTGTCTTTTTTAGGAGGAACTATGAACTTTACAGACAGAATTAGAAACGAAGCTTTTAAATCAAAGATTATGTCGGCGGATCAAGCCGCCATGCTCATTAAAGACGGCATGACAATTGCGACGTCTGGTTTTACACCGTCGGGTTATCCCAAAGCAGTGCCTTTGGCGCTTGCCAAGCGCGCCGAAAACGGCGACAAGGTAGGCGTTACGATAATCACGGGTGCCTCAGTAGGTGATGAATTAGACGGTGCGTTATCGAGAACTGGCGTCATGAAGCGTCGTTTCCCTTATCAGACGAATAAGTCACTTCGCAATTGCATCAATGACGGCAGCGTCAAGTACATGGACATGCACTTATCGCACGTACCGCAGTTTATCGACTACGGCTTCTTTGGCAAAATTGACGTCGCTTTGGTCGAAGCGTTGGCAATCAATGAAGACGGTGGCATCGTACCGACTACGTCAGTTGGCGTTGCGCCGCAGGCAATCGCCAATGCCGATATCGTCATCGTCGAAATCAACACCTCTCAACCCATGGCGCTAGAGGGTGTTCACGACATTTATACAACTGAAAAGCCGCCGCACAGAAAGCCAATTCCGATCGAAGCATCTGGCGATCGCGTCGGCACGACATACATTCCTTGCGATCCCGAAAAGATCGTCGCAATCGTCGAGAGCGATATCATCGACAACGTGCGTCCGCTCGGCGCAATAGATGACGATTCGCGCGCTATTTCACGGCACATCATCAAGTTTTTTAAAGAAGAAGTAGCTGCCGGTCGCCTGCCGGAAAACCTCTTGCCGTTACAGTCTGGCGTCGGTTCGGTCGCCAATGCTGTATTGGGTGGTTTGGTGGAATCGGATTTTACTAATATGACTTGCTTCACAGAGGTTATTCAGGATTCAATGTTTGACTTGATTGACGCCGGTAAAGTTACAGTGGCTTCCGGTACGTCGTTTACGCCGTCTGCTGAGGGTTTAATTCGCTTAAAGGACAAAATGGACTTTTACGCTAAGCACTGCATACTGAGACCGATGGAAATTTCCAACCATCCGGAATTGGCGCGCCGCTTGGGTGTTATCGCGATGAATACTGCAATTGAGTTCGACATTTACGGTCACGTCAATTCTACTAACATCATGGGCTCGCGCATGATGAACGGCGTCGGTGGTTCCGGCGACTTTACTAGAAATGCTTACCTGTCGATTTTCACGACGGTTTCAACTGCTAAGAATGGCGATATTTCTTCGATTGTACCAATGGTTTCACACGTCGACCACACTGAGCAAGACGTCTCCGTAGTCGTAACAGAACAGGGCTTGGTGGACTTGCGCGGTCTCTGTCCAACTGAAAAGGCAGAGCGCATTATCGAAGTCTGTGCGCATCCCGACTACAGACCGATGTTAAGAGACTACTTTAAGCGCGCTAAAGAAGGCAAATACAAGCACGAACCACATGTCGTAGGCGAGGCATTATCGTGGCATGAACGCTTCTTAAAGACGGGTTCAATGAAAGAGTAAAATCTGAGTGTGGCAACAGAGCTCAGAAGCTTCACAATCTGAAAGTATAACGCAATGATACGGGTAGGGTTGGAGTATTCTAACTATACTCCTAGCAATAGATTCTGGATTGTTTGCATTCAGTCTGACAAAATGATGTGGCATCACGTTGTAAACAATTCAGAAAAAGACAAATGATGGTTTAGAGAATGCAGAGGAGGAATTATGAAAATTACAAAAGTGGATCATGTGGGTATCGCAGTTAAGAATTTGGATGAATCATTAAAATTTTTCCAGGATGTGCTCGGCTTGGAGTGCGTTGGCACTGAAGTCGTCGAAGAGCAAAAAGTAAAGTGTGCATTCATGAAGTTAGGGGAGTCTAAGCTCGAGTTGTTGGAGTCTACTTCAGATGACGGTCCAATCGCCAAGTTTATCGAGAGAAACGGCGAGGGCGTTCAGCAGCTGGCTTTGGGCGTTGATAACGTCGAAGAGGCAATCCAACATATGAAAGACAAAGGAATACGTATGATCGATGAGAAGCCCAGATACGGTGCGGGCAATGCTAAAATTGCATTTGTACACCCGAAGGGCGCACACGGCATATTGTTAGAACTCACGGAAAGATAAACGGAGGTTATACTTTGTCTGAATCAATGAAAAAATTAAATCAACTCCGCGAAGCCAAAGATAAAATCAGGCTTGGCGGTGGTGAAAAGAGAATTCAAAAACAACACGAACGCGGCAAGTTGTCCGCTAGAGAGCGCATTATGCTGTTGTTTGACGAGGGCACTTTTGTAGAACTCGACGCCTTTGTCAAACACCGTTGTACTAATTTCGGAATGGATAAAGTAGATGCGCCGGCTGAGGGCGTCGTCACCGGTTACGGTAAAGTAGATGGCAGATTGGTCTACGCCTTTGCACAGGACTTTACTGTCGTCGGCGGCTCGCTCGGCGAAATGCACGCTTCTAAAATTTGCAAGGTATTAGATAATGCCTTGAAAGTCGGTGCACCCGTCGTCGGTTTAAACGACTCTGGTGGTGCGCGTATTCAAGAAGCGGTTGACGCATTAGCTGGCTACGGTACAATTTTCTACAAGAATACTTTGGCGTCTGGCGTAATTCCACAAATTACGGCAATTATGGGACCATGTGCCGGCGGTGCAGTCTATTCACCGGCATTGAACGACTTTATCTTTATGGTCGATCAGACATCACAGATGTTTATCACGGGTCCTCAGGTCATCAAGACTGTTACGGGTGAAGAAGTTTCTGCCGAAGCGCTCGGTGGCGCGATGACGCACAACAGCATTTCCGGCGTCGCTCAATTCGTATCGCAGAACGACGAAGCGTGTATTGCCGACATTAGAAGATTGCTCAGCTTCTTGCCTTCAAACAATATGGAGGTCGCTCCGGTCTTCGAGTCCGATGACGTCAATAGAATTGACGAGGCGTTAAATGAAATTATCCCAGATAATTCCAATAAGCCATATGACATGTTAGAGGTCATTCGCAGTTTAGCGGATGGCGGTGACGTACTCGAAGTCGCGCAGTATTACGCTAAAAATATTATTACCGGTTTAATTCGCTTAAATGGTCGCTCGGTTGGCGTCGTTGCCAATCAGCCGGGATTTTTGGCTGGCTGTCTAGATGTCAATGCGTCAGTTAAGGCGGCGCGCTTTATCAGAACTTGTGATGCCTTTAACATACCGCTACTCAATATCGTAGACGTACCGGGATTCTTGCCGGGTACTAGCCAAGAGTACGGCGGCATTATTCGGCACGGCGCTAAAATGCTGTACGCCTATAGCGAAGCAACCGTTCCCAAGGTTACATTGATTACCAGAAAGGCCTATGGCGGTTCGTATTTGGCAATGTGTTCTAAAGAACTCGGCGCCGACGTCGTATTGGCGTGGCCGACGGCTGAAATAGCCGTTATGGGACCAAATGGTGCCGCTAATATTATATTTAGAAAAGACATCAAAGAAGCCGATGATCCAGTTGCTATGAGAAAACAAAGACTGGAAGAGTACACCGCAGAGTTTGCTACGCCTTATAAGGCTGCAGAGCGCGGCTTTGTCGACGATGTCATCGAACCGAGTGTTACGCGTCCAAGACTAATCGATGCATTTGATATGCTAAATGGTAAACGCGAAAATAGACCGTCTAAAAAGCACGGCAATATTCCGCTATAGTTAGGGGGCATTTATGGATTTGATTAACAAATTAGCTAATCCTGCCAACCTTAGCGTAGGCGATAAAATCAGTGGCGGCTTAATGGTGGCCGTCGTTGGAATGACAATTACATTTTTGGCACTCATATTCTTGTGGTTAGTGATTGAGATCATGTCAAAGATTTTGGGTCAGAAGAAAGCTGCTCCGCAAGCGCAGGCCGCTGCCAAAGCGACACTTGCACCTGCACCCGCCGCTAAAGAAGCGGTTGGCGCTGCAGCGCCCAAAGCTGAGGTCGAAGATGAAGAACTGATTGCGGTAATTACAGCCGCACTGTCCGCGACATTGCAAACCAATCGCATTGTCGTCAGTAAAATTGTCAGAGTTGCCGACGATCGTCCCGTTTGGGCGAAGACCGGTATGAGCGAACAGATGAACAGTCGATTATAATGGAGGCATAGACATGAAGAAATATAATATAACGGTTAACGGTAAGCAATATGAAGTAGAAGTTGAAGAGGTGGGTGGCGTTTCGACTACTGTGTCTGCGCCTAGACCGGCAGCTGCGGCAAGACCGGCAGCGCCAGCTGCTCCCGCTCCGGCGGCACCTGCACCGGCAGCACCGGCAGCACCGGCAGCAGCTCCAGCGGCAGCACCTAGTGCTGGTGGTAATTCAGTGACGGCACCGATGCCGGGAACAATATTAGACGTCAAAGTCGCCGTCGGCGATACAGTCAAAAATGGCGATGTCTTGTTGATACTTGAAGCGATGAAAATGGAAAACGAAATTATGGCACCTGCTGATGCCAAAGTCGTTTCTATCAATGTCAATAAGGGTGCTTCTGTCAATCCGGGCGACGTGTTAATTACACTGGGTTAATACATCCCAACATAGAAAGGAGATGTATTAATGTTAGAAGCTTTATTAGAATTTATTAAGAGTACGGGATATTATGCGTTATTTGCAAATGGTTTAGATATCGGTCGCTTAGTCATGATTGCCATCTCTTGTGTGTTGTTGTATTTGGCGATTAAAAAGGGCTTTGAGCCATTACTACTCGTGCCGATAGCCTTTGGCATGTTATTGACTAACTTGCCGCTTGGCGACATGATGATTAAACCCGTCTTACAGTTTTTAGATAACAAGGAGACGACATTGCCACTTATGAATCACATCAATGTCATTTCACAGGGGAATGAGGTAGGTCATATTCACACCGCCTTAGAAGCACCTGGTGGCTTGTTCTACTACTTGTATTTGGGCGTTAAGTTGGGTATTTTCCCACCGCTCATCTTTATGGGCGTCGGAGCGATGACAGACTTTGGTCCGCTAATCGCCAATCCGCGCTCGTTGTTGTTGGGCGCCGCTGCACAATTTGGTATTTTCTTTACCTTTATCGGTGCACTATTACTTGGTTTCACCGGTCAAGAAGCCGGTGCAATCGGTATTATCGGTGGTGCTGACGGTCCGACGGCAATTTTTGTCGCCAGTAAATTGGCGCCGCACCTATTGGGTGCAATCGCCGTTGCAGCCTATAGTTACATGGCGCTCGTGCCGGTCATTCAGCCGCCGATTATGAAGGCGTTGACGACTAAAAAAGAGCGCATGATTAAAATGGAGCAATTGCGTCACGTATCGAAGACCGAGAAGATTATCTTCCCGATCGCCGTTACAATTATCGTATCTATGCTCGTTCCGGCAGCTACCGCATTAGTCGGTATGTTGATGCTCGGTAACTTGTTTAGAGAATGTGGCGTTACGGCGAGATTAGAAGATACTGCTAAAAACGCTTTGATCAACATTGTAACGATTTTCTTAGGCGTTACAGTTGGTGCGACGGCAACTGCGGAATCATTCCTCAGCCCGTCGACGTTAAAGATTATTGCGCTTGGCGTCACGGCATTTGCGGTCGGTACTGCAACGGGTGTTTTACTCGCCAAGTTGATGAACAAGTTGAGTGGTGGTACAATTAATCCACTTATCGGTTCAGCGGGCGTTTCGGCGGTGCCGATGGCAGCACGCGTATCGCAAGTCGTCGGTCAAAAGGAAAATCCTGCCAACTTCTTGCTGATGCACGCAATGGGTCCAAACGTAGCCGGTGTAATTGGTTCGGCTGTTGCGGCGGGTGTATTGCTTACTTTGTTTGGTTAATGATTTAACTGTCTTAGTATACAAAAACGATAAAAAACCTTCGGGAAAACTCCCGAAGGTTTTTTATCGTTATGTTTTTATTATTCGTGCGTATCAAATATTTCCAGTAGTTGCGTTGCAGCCATCGTCGGCGACAGCGATTCATCGTATATTTGCTGCTTGAAGTAGGGGTACTTAGTCTTGACCATGGGATGATTGTAAAACTTGTTTTTCAACTGTTCTATCACCATGGTGTTAACCCATTCAATCTTTTGAATGTTGCGGCGTTCGACAAAGTAACCGGACGCCTTAGTATTGCGCTCGAATTCCAAGATGACATCCCATATTTCTTTAATGCCGGTCTTCATAAGTGCTGAACAGGTATACGCCTTAGATTGCCAACCCGGTGTAGCCGGTTGTAGATAGTGCAGCATATTGTCGAAGTCGGCACGCGCCATTTTAGCGCGCAGGAGATTATCTCCGTCAGCTTTGTTGACCATGATGGCATCACAAATCTCCATGACGCCTTTTTTCATGCCCTGTAAGTCGTCGCCGGCACCGGTGATTAAAACCAATAGGAAAAAGTCTACCATCGAACGGACGGTGATTTCATTTTGTCCGACGCCGACCGTTTCGACTAAAATAATGTCGTAACCGGCAGCTTCACACAGCAATATAGTCTCGCGGCTCTTGCGTGCGACGCCGCCCAGCATGCCGCCGGATGGCGACGGTCTAATAAAGGCATTGGGCTGATTAGATAACTGCTCCATGCGGGTTTTATCGCCCAAAATTGAACCCTTGCTGAGCGAGCTACTGGGGTCAACCGCCAAGACGGCGACCTTATGTCCCATTTCGCAGAGCGTTACGCCGAGCGCCTCGATAAATGTACTCTTGCCGGCACCGGGAACGCCAGAAATACCAATTCTAAGCGATTTATTAGTATGGGGCAAGAGCTGCTGAATTAATTCTTGCGCTTGGCTAAAGTGTTTTTTGGCATTGCTTTCGATTAAAGTGATGGCGCGCGCCAATACGGCGCGGTCACCATCGATGACGCCTTGATAAAGCTGTTCGGTAGTAAGAGCTGGGCGTCCGCCCCTTTTCATTTTACGCGGTCTGTGCAAACGCGTCGTCGAAAAGCCGTCGTGCGAGCTCTCAATACCGTCTAAAACCTCAGTAGTGAATGCGCTACCGGCATCTTGCGGTACCCATTCCGGGCGCTTAATATCTTTCGACATCTATTCATCCTCGTCTTCGTATCCCAAACTCTTGTTGAGCGCATGCATAATCTGCTCACCACATGTCGTGATTACTGAACCCGGTCCAAAGATTAATTCGGCGCCGTGTTCGTATAAGAAATCATAGTCTTGTGCCGGGATAACACCTCCGGCGAATACCATTATATCATCGCGACCGCGTTTTTCAAGTTCTTCTATCAATTGCGGTAGCAAAGTTTTATGGCCGGCAGCCAACGAGCTCATGCCAACGGCGTGTACGTCGTTTTCAACGGCGTCGCGGGCAACTTCTTCAGGTGTCTGGAAGAGGGGACCGACGTCGATGTCAAAGCCCATGTCAGCCAAACCGGTGGCGACGACTTTAGCGCCGCGGTCGTGACCGTCTTGTCCCATTTTGGCGATGTAGATACGCGGGCGGCGACCGTCGTTTTCTTCAAATTGGTCGGTCAATGCGCGCACTCTATCCATATCGTCCGTCTTGGCGTACTCTGAAGAATAAACGCCGGAAATATTTCTGATTACCGCCTTATGGCGACCGGTAACCTTTTCGATTGCGTAAGAGATTTCACCGAGCGATGCGCGCACTCTAGCCGCTTCAATTGCCAGTGCTAAGAGGTTGCCTTCGCCCGTTTCTGTCGCTTTAGTAATGGCTTCTAGTGCATCTTGAACGGCTTTGTCGTCGCGATTGGCGCGCAAAATTTCGAGGCGCTCAATTTGGGCGCGGCGCACTGCCTGGTTGTCGATTTCCAGTACTTCAACCGGGTCTTCGTGATCGAGGCGGAACTTGTTAACGCCGATAATCGGCTCTTTGCCGGAGTCAATTCTGGCTTGACGACGCGCCGAGCCCTCTTCGATTCTCATCTTCGGCAGACCGGTTTCGATGGCTTTTGCCATGCCGCCGAGCGATTCGACTTCTTGAATGTGATTCCAAGCGCGGTGAGCGATTTGATGTGTCAATTGCTCAACGTAGTAGGAGCCACCCCACGGGTCGATTGCCTTACATATTTTAGTTTCGTCTTGTAGGTAAAGCTGTGTATTACGTGCGATACGAGCCGAGAAGTCAGTCGGTAGGGCGATTGCCTCGTCGAGTGCGTTGGTGTGCAGTGACTGCGTGTGACCGAGTGCAGCACCCATTGCTTCAACCAGCGTTCTGGTGACGTTGTTAAATGGATCCTGTTCGGTTAACGACCAACCTGAAGTCTGCGAGTGCGTACGCAGTGCCAATGACTTCGGATTCTTCGGATTAAACTGATTGACGATTTTAGCCCACAGCATTCTACCGGCGCGCATTTTGGCAACTTCCATAAAGTAGTTGGTGCCAATTGCCCAGAAGAACGACAGGCGAGGCGCAAAGGCGTCAATGTCGATGCCGGCTTTAATTCCGGCGCGAATGTAGTCTAAGCCGTCTGCCAATGTGTAAGCGAGTTCGATATCGTTTGTCGCACCGGCCTCTTGCATGTGGTAACCGGAAATCGAAATCGAGTTAAACTTCGGCATGTTTTGCGACGTGTACTCAAAGATGTCGGCGATGATTTTCATTGAAATTGCCGGTGGGTAGATGTAAGTATTACGCACCATGTATTCTTTGAGGATGTCATTTTGGATTGTACCAGCCATTTTTTCCTTCGGTACACCTTGCTCTTCGGCGGCGACGATGTAAAAGGCGAGTACTGGTAGTACGGCGCCGTTCATCGTCATCGAAACCGACATTTTGTCGAGTGGAATACCGGAAAAAAGGATGTTCATGTCGAGCATTGAGTCGACCGCAACACCAGCTTTTCCGACGTCGCCGACAACCCTTGGGTGATCGGAGTCGTAGCCCCTGTGCGTCGCGAGGTCAAAGGCGATAGAGAGACCTTTTTGACCGGCTGCCAAGTTTCTCTTATAGAAGGCATTTGATTCTTCTGCCGTCGAGAAACCGGCGTATTGTCTAACCGTCCACGGTCTAGTTACGTACCCCTTGTAGTCATCAAATGTATAGAGTGGGCTTACCGGTATTTGTTCATTGGTCATCCATTCAAAATCGTCAACGGTCTTGCCGGTCTTGTTTTGAAAATCTCTATTCCAGTCGTTATACGTTTTATTTAAACCTTTTAATTTCAGGTCAATTGCTGAAAAATCAGGATAATTAGGCATTTTCTACCTCCTCTTGTATTGACTTGAGTAAGTCGTAGCAATTTGCACCCATATAGATAAAGTTATCTACGCCGGCTTCGCGATAAACCGGTTCGAGTTCTTTTGGTGGGCGACCTGCCAACATAATGAGCATATTTGGATTCTTTTCTTTGATGGCTTTGGCTATCACCGGTACGCTATCCGGATAAGTGGCATCGGTCGAACAAATAATGCCGACTTCTGCGCCCGAGTTCAGTGCAGCTTCAATGGCGAGTTCATTTGTTTCAAAGCCATTGTTGCCGATGACTTTAAATGCGCCGACTTCAAAGAAGCCCCTCGAAAAGTCAGCTCTTGCCTTGTGTTGCGGAATTGGACCGAGATTGATAGAGAAGACTTTAGGTCTCTTGCCTTTTTGCGCCATTTCTTCAGTGTAGTCGCGCAACGCTTCAAATCTTTCGGCACCGCGAATAACTGTTATTGGAACCGCTTGATAGTTGTCTTCTTTAATTTTTAGGGTATCGCTTATATCGCCGATGGTTGCGCCGTTTTCGACGGCTGCAATCGCATTGCTCAGCGTCTGCTCGCCGGCTAGTGCGTCTAAGCATTGACCCAGTTTTTCGGCGTTGACAGTCGCCTTGTGCTTGGTTACTGCCTTGACGCGCTGTTTTACGACTTTTTCGCGATTGACTTCTTTTGGTTCGAGTTTAATTTCTGTCATGTTAGCGTAGTTGTTGACGCCGACCCAGACGTGCTTGCGCTTTGCCATGTCGACGAAGCGCTCGTCGTATTTTGCGGCGACGCGTTCGGCGATAGCACCATTCGCCAACAGTTTAGAGATGCCGCCCTCTGCCATGAGGTCGTTGAATGTCGCCCAGACCTTTTCGGCAATCTCTGCAGTCAGTGACTCGACGTACCATGAACCACCGGAGGGGTCAATTGGCTGTGTCACGTGACATTCGTCAGTTAAAAAGTATTGAATGTTTCTGGAAACGCGCCTTGAAAATTCATCGGCTTCTCTAATTGGCTCATCAAACGGTACGACAGTCAAACTGTCGACATTGCCGACTGCCGCCGAAAATGCTTCGGAGGCGTTTCTGAGCATGTTGACATAGGGATCGTAAACCGTCTTTGTCCAAGACGATGTCTTGGCGTGAATAAAACTCTTTTGAGCCTCTTCGTCGCCGCCAAAGGCTTCGATTAAGGTCGCGTAGAGCATGCGCAGGGCGCGAATTTTAGCAATTTCCATAAAGTAATTTGAGCCGACTGAAACGCTCAGCGCAATGCGTTTGCTAATCTTATCAATTTTTAGCCCGCGATCGAGCATTGCTTGAATGTATTCAGCTGCACTCGCCAGTATATAGGCGAGTTCGTTTACGGAGTCGAGACCGCCGTTGTGATAGGGGTGACCTTGTACTAAAATGGTCCTAAGTGGGCACTGTTCGCTGCGACACCAGTTGATGACTTCTGCCATTTTGTCGTAGGCGCGCTCCAGCGAGCAGTTAATAGAACCGTTGACAGCGGCGAAACCAATTGGATCATAGCCCAAGACGCCGCTCAATTTGTCAACTTTTATATGATTCTCTTTTGCAAATGCAATGATTAGGGCGGTTAATGGCATCGGGTCGTTGCCCGCGTCGATGTGCAATGGCAAAACGTCGGCGACGACTTCGTGAAAGGCGACATTTAAGTCTTGTAAAGACGATACGGATAAGCCGCGATAGCCGATTTGCTCAGCGTTTTCAGCGTCGGCGTCGATACCCGTTAAAGTGTTTTTGTCAAAACTAACCGCCAAAGACGTCTGACCTTTGTACAAGTCGTGAATAAATGCCTCGTTAAAACTCTCCGGCGTACCTTCATATACCATTTGAGCCATCTGCCACGGTGCGGTAATGTGACTTTCAGCAGAGGTACCTCTGACATATGGCGCGTAGCCGGGTAATGTGTGAATGTGCGTAAGTTTTTCTAGGTCTTCTTTTCTGTAGATTGGCTTGATGGTAATGCCCTCAGCTGTTTTAGTAAACATAGCTTTTTCAAAGGGCTTACCCTTAAGTAAGCGCGTTGCTTCTTCTTGCCACTCTTCGTAACTGGGAATAGTAAATTCCGTGAACAGTAAATCGTTAGAAGCAGACTTTGTGTTTTCGTCCATCTGTAACCCCTTTCCTTATGATTTAACCTTTTGCTCGACCACTTACTGATCTTTAGCGCGACTGGGTGAAGAACGTCTTCAAATAGCCGCAAATATATATACTTTTAGCAAAGTGCAGGTGGCAGTAGCTAATCGACAACTTGCAGTCTTTAGAAAAATAAAAAAAACGGCTTGTGCATGATTATACACATAACCGTTTCTTTGCTAACGCCTAGCAGCGGCACTCTGCTTAAATTAGTAAGTGGTTTCTAACAACCATTTTACCATATTATAGGCTTTTTTTTCAAGTCGTTTTCTAATAATTCTAGCAATTATCCCAGATTATTCACACTAGTGCGTAAATATCGCAATAAGATTTGTAAATAGGTACTCTATAAAAAATCTTAGTCGTACCGGATGAGCGTGCGATATTACCTAAAGACGATGCCGTCCTCTTCTGACATCGATTCGATAATGGCGAGCGAATGTAAGTCGTAACCGCGTTTGCGTATTTCCATACCGCCACGCTGAAAACCTTTCTCTATGGCGATGCCGATACCGCAAAGCGTCGCGCCGGACTGTTCGACGATGTCGATTAAGCCCAAGCAGGCGTTGCCCTCAGCTAAAAAGTCGTCCAGTATTAAAATGTTATCGCCTTCGTTTAGAAATTTCTTTTCGACGATGACGTCGTAGGCGCGCTTTTTAGTAAAGGAGTAGACTTTAGAAGTGTACACCGCGCCATCTAAGTTGACGGACTGCGCTTTTTTGGCAAATACTAGGGGAATGTCGAAGTGCAATGCCGCCAATGCAGCAATGGCAATGCCGGAAGCTTCGACGGTGAGAATTTTGTTGATGTTTTTATCTTTAAAGTAATCGTAGAACGCCTTGCCGATTTCGTTCATCAGTTGAATATCGATTTGGTGGTTTAAAAAGGCGTCTACCTTGACGATGTTTGTGCCGATGACGCGACCGTCACTTTCGATGCGCGATTTAAGTAATTTCATGTTCACTCCTTTATTTTTTCGTTTTTACCATTTTATCACATAGCAATTCTATATGCCATATCATTTATTTATCTTGCGCTTATTTGTCACAATATGATTATGTATTATTGATTTGTAATCGACACTTTTGTATAATGTAATTAGTTGCAATAATTTAGCGTGGTAGCGCTGACTACCGAGCAGTGTTTGCGTTTTGTCGTTGTGCTAAACAAGAGTCCAAGAGGAGTGGGTATGAAAAATATAGATAAAAAAATTGATCACGTCGTCAATTGGCTTAGAGCAAAAGTAAAAGAGGCAGGCTGTAAGGGCTTAATCGTCGGCTTGTCCGGCGGTATCGATTCTTCAGTTTGCGCGGCATTGATGGTAAAGGCGTTGGGCGACGATGCGCTGGGCGTCATTTTGCCGATTAAGAGCAGCGCTGCCGATGAACGCGACGCGGTCGAACTGGCAGAGGCGATCGGCATTAATTACTTTACATTCGATTGGTCTGATGTTCATAAGATGATGTTTGATGAAATCGCCGAAAAAGTGGTATACGATGCTAAAAATCAACGCTTGTCAGATGCCAACTTAAGAGCGCGTCTGCGCATGAGCAGCATTTATACGATTGCCAACTTAAAGAATTATTTAGTCGTCGGCACCGACAACGCAGCTGAAATCTATACCGGCTACTTTACAAAATACGGCGACGGCGGCGCCGATATTTTACCGCTGGCACACCTCAGTAAAGCGGAAGTCTACGAGTGGGGAAAACACTTAAACGTACCGGATAGAATCTTAAAGCGCGAGCCCTCGGCAGGACTTTGGGAAGGTCAAACCGACGAAGCTGAAATGGGTACCACGTACGATTATATCGACGCCCACTTGAGAGGAGAGGCGATTCCGGATAAAGATCGTGAAATCATCGAACGCATGCATCGCAGAACGGAACACAAGCGCCATACGCCGGCTATACCAGATCCGTTTGACGAATAAGCTTTGACTTGCGCTGCGACGGCGAGCTGTTTAATTGACTAAAAAAGCCCTTAGACACACTATGTCATTTTACAATAGCGTGTTTGAGGGCTTAATACATGTTTGCGTTTGCGCTTGTGCAGAGTGCTGTAAATAATTAATACTGAAGCAAGTGCTTTGCTCGCTTATTCAGGGCGAGTCCAATCGAGACTGCAGCGACGATTTTGACGATATCGCCGATGATAAAGGGCAGCATGCCGTTGACGATCGCCGCTTCAAGCGGTAGTTTGGCAATCAGCATCAAGCCGATGATTCCCAATGGGTAGATGATTAAGAAATTTCCGACGAAAGCAGCGAGATAAAATCGCACTGTATTTGCATCTCGACCGCGCAGCAGTGATATGACGACCGCCGCTATTACAAAACCAAAGATATAGCCGCCGGTCGGACCGAATACAATGCCGATGCCGCTCGTGCCATTGGCGAATACCGGCAATCCAATTGCGCCCATTAATAACCATAAGCCGCTGGCTAAAAAGGCGTATTGCGGCGTTAGTAGCAAGCCACATAGCAATACTGCCAGCGTCTGTAGACTTATCGGGACGGGTGAAAAGGGCAGCGGTATAGAAATGTAGCCGGATACTGCAATGATTGCACTAAACAGTGCGGCTGTTAACATGGCGCGTAAGTTTTTGTTTTGCATGAGAATCTCCTTATTCTGTTTCTGTCATTTTAATAAACATTATAAAGTCAAACAGATTATATGTCAACTTATTTTATATTTTAGTTAACATAACATGCTGCAGCAAAGAAAAAGAGTTATCCAGAGAATTGCCGGAAAGGGATGCAGCTTATAAAATGTTGTAATCAGGTGATGTATACTGGAGAATGCAGCTATTTTTGCAATAAAAAAACACCTGCTAACAGATGTATTCTGGAGGCGGCACCCGGATTTGAACCGGGGATAAAGGTTTTGCAGACCTCTGCCTTACCACTTGGCTATGCCGCCACATAAA
>PDWJ01000996.1_pt1 | contig 49014 bp, 46 predicted proteins | sample 1430881 | NCBI WGS metagenome assembly PDWJ01 (sample SAMN01162460, study PRJNA174530) | Oral metagenome, whole genome shotgun sequencing project. | biome: Marine environment; feature: Marine mammal; material: Swab sample of the gingival sulcus; isolation source: swab sample of gingival sulcus...
AATTATGTTTACTTCGTAAACACCGCTCCCAAGGTCGCATCCGGATATTTTCCCGGTAACATCGACATGACATACAGTGCGTTTCAAATGCTATAAAAACCGAGATTTCTCGATTTCGGCTCCGCCTTCACTCGAAATGACATGCTGAGCGTTCCAATTGCTATAAAAAGCGAGATCTTTCGACTGCGCTCAAGATGACAAAGTATGTTAAAAAGCGAGATTTCTCCACTTCGCTCGAAATGACAAAGAAGAGCTATAAAAAGCTGCGCGGCATTGCGCCTTTTTTGTTTTGAACACGGACTATCGTGGTATATATCCCTATACAATTGGCTTAAAAAGAGAGGGATAACATGAAAAACGGACAGCGCTTTCGCATAGCCGTACGCGGCTTAATTGAAAAATCGGGTAAGTATTTGTTGCTGGAACGCGCCAAGCCGGCGCGCGGCGAAATGGGCTATTGGGAACTGCCCGGCGGCGGATTGGACTTTGGCGAATCGCCAGAAGCCGCCTTGCGCAGGGAGATTGACGAAGAGACCGGTTTGACCGTTGAAATTTGCGAACCACTGCGCATTTGGCATCATTTACGCGGCGATAGCGTGCAAATTATCGGCATGACTTCGCGCTGTAAATGGCTTAATGGCGACGTTCGATTGTCCGACGAACACTTAGACTACGCCTGGTTGACACTCGATCAAATCAGGCAGAAAAAAATATTTCCCGAATTGTTGGAGGAACTGTCCGATTTTAACGGTTGAAGCTGCTTTGGCAGCTTTATTTTTTTGCAACTATAAAGTCGTTTATAATAAGTCAGCTAATCGATGAAGGCGAAAGCACTTTGTTGCAATCACAATAAAAGTCGAGATATCTCGACTGCGCGCTACGCGTTCTGCTCGATATGACAAAATACTCGAAATGACAATTTGATTGAACAGTGACTTTTTGTAAAAGACATTATTGCATAATTAGAATTCACTTATAAGCACACTATAGCGCGCGATATGTGTTATAATTTTGCTATTAAAATCATTTTGATATGAGCTTAATGGAGGACATATGAAATTACTTAATAAATTATATGGCGGACTGAAGACGGCGTTAAAGCAGTCGTGGCAGAATTATCCGGAAGCGCTGGTCTTTATCTATTTGTTTGGCGCGCTGTCAATCGACCGCGTACATCGCGATGTGTTGACGATAATGGGTTTAAACTACAGCAATGTGATGGTTGCAGTCTTGACGGCATTTCCCATTTTTTTGGTGGTCGCGGCACTCGATCGGCGTTTCTCGCCAGGGCGAACAAAGCGCTTAATTGGCGATTTAATCGCGCTCGTCTTAACCGCTTTAATCTATTTCAGTTTACCGGAATCCTATAATCAAATCGATATATTCCGGATTTTTGTCGTCAATGTCAGCCTCTATCTAAGCTTTACGTTGATACCGTTTTTCTACGCCGCAGACGACTACGATATTAGCATTTTACAATTGATTTCGCGGCTTTCGATTACCCTATTGTATTCGCTAGTTTTAATCTTTGGAACATTTGCCATTCTCTTTGCCGTCGACAACTTGTTGGGGCTTTCAATAGATGGCGATTTATACACGGATTGCTTTATCGTCATCATGACGGTCTTTGCGCCGACGTTTTTACTGGGCGACATTCCAAACGGGCAATCGGTCAAGCGGCTGAGCGTAGATGTGCTGATGAAAAAACTGCACATTTATGTCATTATGCCACTGATTTTAGTCTACTCGGCAATTTTGTATCTCTATTTTGGCAAAGTCGTCGTCGCTCGAGCACTGCCCAAGAACATAATCGTACACCTGACGCTATGGTATGCCTTAATTGCCATTTTGACGGTATTTTTCACAAACTCGTTCCGCGCAGAATTCGCCATCGGTAGATGGTTTGACAAGTGGATTGCGCGAATTTTAATTCTGCCGGTCGGCATGATGATGTTCTCGCTCTACTTGCGCATTTCGCAGTACGGCATCACGGTCAAACGCTATTTTGTATTGGCGCTCGCGCTGTGGTGCGTCGGCGTTATCGTCTACTTTTTAGTGCGCGCTGCGCGCATCTATCAAAATATTGTGATTGCGGCGATTGTCGTTATGCTAATTACCATGTATGGGCCGTTTAATGCCTTTGCAATCAGCTTTAATAGCCAGTTCGGTCGCCTGACGACGATATTAGAAGACGACAATATGTTAGTTGGCAATGCCCTGACGCCCAATCCAAATATTTCGAACGACGATAAAGCGCAAATTAACGCATTGATTAAATACTTTAGGCGCCAAGATCAACTTGCAAAATTGCCCTTTTTGCCGGAAGACTTCAATCCCCATAACGATATGGAGGCGGTCTTTGGTTTTACTTATAACGCGGATAATTACGCCCGCACCGAAGCGTATATTAACTACTACGCCGAAAGAAATTATCAGTCGCAAGACATCACCGAATACAATGCCTTTTACGATATAGAATATCGGGGTGGCGACGCTGAAACGGGCGATTACACGACTGCCCTAGAAGCGGGCACCCTAAATATTGCATTGGCAGACGGCAGGCGCGTTGCGATTCCGTTGCGCCGACAATTTGAGCAATTGCGCGGCAATCGTGCCAAAGATGGAGCAGAACCCATTTTGCTCAAAGGCAAATCCGACGACGGCTCAAAATGGCTTTTTATCGCAAGGGAGCTGAGCGGTCAATATTACAAAAATGCAGACGAATACAATATCGATTACATTCGCGGGCATCTCTTTATTGAATAAGGCTACAGACAGTTGAGCGACTTGTCGATAACTCTATCGTGTGAAGATTTGCGATAGGGGGAGACAAATGAGTCAAAAAATAAGGGGGCTTACGATAATATTTGGGATTGCGCTTTTATTTAGCGGCGTTTTTAGCAGTTATGCCGAGCGGACGCAAGCAAAACCGGCGCTGCCCGAGTGCGTGACGCATCTAAAAGTGGCGTTGATTGACTATCGTTACGTCACATTATATGATTACGATACAGCTGGCGCAGAGTACTACGAAATCTACGGCTATATCGGCAATAAGTCGCCAGCTAACTTGCGGCGCAATAAATATCGCGACTTTACGTTATTGGAGTCGACCGCCGATAGTCGCCATCGCATAACGAGATTGAATCGCTACATTGGCATGGCAGAGGACGCGCGCGCCTATTTTGTGGTCAGAGCGGTCAATCAAGCGGGCGCTGCGCAGTTTTCCAATATCGCTTATTTAAAGCGCGCCGATTTTGCAAAAAGCAAAATGGTCGCGCATACCCTAAGTGCTGAAAAGCCTGCGATTAGCAGCGATTATGACGCTTCGGAGTTGACGCTGACGATAAGTGAATTCGCCCACTTGGATGGACGCACGTTGGACTACAGCGCTGCACAGCACGACGTCACGGCGCTCAACATCGTCGCATCAGATATTTTAATTGCGCGCGGCAGGGGTTCTGTTAGAGTTAAAAATGATTTTTTGACACTCGATTACACGCCGCAGTCGCTAAACAACCGCGAATTTATCATAAACGACACGGCGAGCCGCGAATACGTCAAACTAAAGCTCGACTGGCGACAAGACGAAGTCACCGCGGCGGCGCTTGCCAAATTGCCGCCTCAGCTGCTGCCGGCAGCGCCACCGGTCAAAGTTTCGGCGAGTATTGCCAACAACGGCGGCGCGCGCGCATTAGCCGATCCTGCAGGTGACTTGTTGCTGCACTTTGATGTCGACTCACTGTATTTAAACGACTCGGCTAACTACCAAGTTTATTATTTTAAGCCGGATTTACAGGTTTGGCTACCACTTGTAAGCCTTCGCGAACAGGACGATGTCACTGTCAATATAGCGGCGATGGGTTATTATCTGTTGGTTGAAGCACTTAATTTTTAATATAAAGAGAGGTTTTCGATGAAACGATTAATTGCATTGCTGGTCGCCTTGCTTTTATCACTTCAAATAGCGTATTTAGATCCTTATAAAGTTCCCCATAACGAGCGTCAGAGCGTCCAGACGTATCTGCCGCTGGCGCCCCTTGAAGAAGGCGCCAAAGTGTATCGCGGAACGGTCAACTACGACGATGTCGTCAAACAATACAATTTTACAGACGTCGCCGGCAAGACGCGCAAAAATGCACTTCGCATGGCGGCGCTGGGCATCTCGCGCGGCGTTGGTAACGCCTTGTTCGCACCATCCGATGCCCTTAAAAACAGCGACGTTTTAATCATGCTGGTGCGCCTCTTTGACGATTGGCAGCAGCTTGAGCAAAATGCACTGGCGGGGTTAAACGGTGCGGCTGCCACTCAAATTAGCACGGCGCTAAAGGACGCCTATTATCAGCGCGCCGCAGCCAATGGCATTTTGGCAAATGGCGAGTCGGTTGCCTACACAGCTGTCGCGCAGCGTCAAGATATTGCGCGCTGGCTGTTTAACGCTGCAAAATACCAAGCTGTATCCGAAGAGGGGCTGCCGCTCGCCGCGGATTGGGCGACGATTCGCGTCGAAAATAGAGCCGCTGTGGCGACGCTTTTAAAGCGCGATATTATGAAAAGCGATGCGGCGGGTAACTTTTTGCCGACCGCGTCGCTGAACCGCGCGCAATTTGCCGATTTGACCGGACGCGTTATTGCGCAGTCCGCCGAACAATTAAAACTGGAAGAACAGCGCGGTATCGTCATTGCCAAAGACGTGACTGAGGGCGATAACGGAACCGCCTTGGAAATAAAAATTGTAAAGCCCGATAATACTTTAATGTCTATTTTGCTGGAGCGCACAGAGGGCACTGCACGCGGTCTGGTCGTCCTGCGCAACAATCGACTGGTCAATCAAGACGGGCTGCGCATTGGCGACCGGGTTGAACTATTGGCAGCTGACGAGGTCGTTCGCCTAGTCGAAGTGGTCGCCGACGGCAGCGTCGATCGGGCGTTTGTACAGGCGCTCTCCGAACGCGAGAACGTGCGCGTAAGTCAAGGTGTTGTAATTAGTAACTTGGCGGAGCAGGCAGTGGTAGATGCGAGGCGTCTAAATAGGCGTCGCGTGCGCGTTGAATTAGACGATGACGCCATGGTCGAATTGCTCAGTTCGGTCGATGTCGACAGCGGCGCCATCGAGGCGTATCCAATTGTCGATGGCAAAAATGCGTTGGCGGCAAGTGATTTAACTGTCGGCAGCGCGATTACGCTTTATACAGAAGGCAATAACGTTCTATTTGTTTCGCTTGGCAAGGCGTCGATTGTTCGCGTTGGCGGCAGCCTGCGCGAAGTCGATTTGAGTGCTGAGTCAAAGGCGCTGACGATGCTCGGCTTTGACGGCGTCGTCTACAGCTGGACGATTGGCGACGACGTCAATGTCTACGTAAATAATTATTCTGCCGAGTTAAAAGACTTAAAGAGCGGAGCAACGCTGGTCGTACAGGCGATTGGCGATCGCGTAATCGAAATCGCCGCGCAGTCTTATCGCGCGCCGGCGGGGCATATCGAAGATAAAGGGCGCGTTACAGAGGCGGTCGTCGCCCTGCGCAGCGGCAACAAATTACAGCTAAAGGGGCAAGATAAAGCACTCGAATTGCCGCAGAGCACGCTAATCATGCGCGGCAATACGGCGATTGCGCTAGACGAACTCAAGGTGGGCGACCACTTGACGCTCTATTACGATCACTTGGCAGATGCGCTGCCCTCTAAAGTCGTGGTCGACCGGTTTGCCAGTTACGTCGCCGACATCGTGCGCGCCAAGTTGATCAATTACAATCAGTACACAGATCAAATTGAAGTTTCCAATTGTCAAAAACTGGTCAATGGCGCTTGGCAACCGTGCGCCGACTACAGTCAGTTATATAGTGTTGGCAAAGATGTGGCGGTCGTCGTCGACGGGCGCAGTACAAATGAAAAATTGAACAAGGACTACGTCAATCGCGACGTCTACATGGTGCTAAAGGAGCGCTTTGGCAGAAGCGAAGTGTCGAAGCTGGTCTTTAGAGAGGGCTATGAAAAACACTACGACGAGGCGATTGCCGACTACAGCACGGTGGTCAATCGTCTATTGCTCAAAAACAGCGTGGCGCTTTCGCTCGACGAGGGAACAATTTATTTAAAAGACGGTCGCGTCGTCGACAAGTCGGCGCTGCGCGACAACGACATGGTGTATGCGCTGGTCAACCGACAAGGTGAGCGCGATCGCGCCCGCATTATCGACATTGTAGATCGCGCTGACGACACTGGTGGACGCGTCTTTATCGGCGCACTGCAGCGCGTCAATCGCTACGACATTAAAATCGTCGACTACAGCGTGGCGGGTGGCGAGCGCATGGGCGCCTTAAAGTCTACCGAAAAGACTTTAAAAATAAGCGACGACACAAAGATATACAATTTGACGACGGGGCAATTAATCGATCGCGAAGAACTCTTTAAAGGGCGCTATAACCGTTCTGAAAACAAGACGTCGCGCAAAATTGGCTATTACCGCTATTACGGCACTTTCGTTACGGATGGCGACGATCAAGTGATTTCGATGGCAATTCGCTTTAAAGAATTGCAGAAAAATGATAAGATGGATGTGAAGCATTTCACTGTACAGGCAGTGCGCGATCAATTGGCGGACGACTATGCAGCCATCGTATTCACTAGGGGCAAGATCGCCGCAGTTGACGGCGCGACGCAACGCGTTGCACTGAGCGATGCCTATAGCTATTCCAAGTATTATCGAGAATGGCGCCGCAATCCGAAAACGGTCTTTTTAGACTTGTCCGACGCCCTAATTGTACAAGGGAACAGAGCGCTTGACAGCAAGCAGTTAAAAGTGGGTAAAAACGCCTACTTTATTCGACGCGATGGTGTGTTTGTCGCCTTTTTAGAGGATTAGGCGGCGCTTGGTTGCAACGCGTTGCCTTTAGTGCGCTCGCTGGCACTTTAAAAAGAGTGCAAAATATGTTATACGAAAGTGAGAAAGTATGAAGAAAATTATTGGCATGTTGCTGGCATTGGCAGTGATTAGCGGCGTTGCGAGCGCTGACGATTACGCCATTTACGGCGGAATTAAGGGTGATTTGACACTAAAGGCGGGCGTTTACAATTATCAGGAGATATGCTTTGTATCGGGCGAGCCGGTCGCGCTGTTCGGCACTGTTAAAATTCCCGCGGTACCCGATAAAGACAGCTATAAAATGACTTTGAAATATCAATTGGCAAGTGCCGATGGCGCTATCAAATTGTCGCGTGACGTCAGTTATAATGTGGCGAAGTCGAATGACAACGTGATGAATCAAACGACTGTAAAGACGACGATTCCAATCGGCGGACTAAAGGAAACGTACAGCGTCGGCAAAGACGTCTATCAGTTGGCGGGTTTTCAGTTCAACAACAGCGACATTCGCGACGTGCATCCGGCGATTACTTTTTCATCCGGCAATATTTACTATAAAAAAGTATTCTATAAAAATGGCGATGCGACTACGGCAGAGGGCAAGTTGACGATTGTCGGCGAGTCAAAAGTCGATTTAAGCTATGACAATCACTGGTCGCAGTTGACGACGCAGATCGTCGATTTGAGCTTTCAATACGAGCCGAATCAAAATGTAGTGCCGGCGACGGCAGAGCAGACGACCGCCGCTGAAACGACGGCGAGCGAAACGACTTCGGGCGGCGCGACGAGCAAGACGACGCAAAGTGCATCCAATACCGATCAGACGACGACACGTGCTAGCGAAGCGACGACGCAGTCCACTACAGAAAAGACTGCCGCAACCGACGCCGATTCCAGTCAGACGCCGAGCGCAGCTTGGCGCGGCAATGCCACAATTAAGTTTTCAACGGATATGAGCGCCGACTTTAGCTACGTTCGAAACGACGTCCAAAACATTAGCTTTCGAGGCGGCTTGCTGAAGACCGAAAATAGCAATGTGGTCTTGCAGTACAGTTACGATATGCCCGCCAAAGGCGGCGCGCGCAATATTGGCGAAGACAGTTTAAACAGTTATACTTTTGAAGATGCGACGCGCTTGCCGGTTCCCAAATACAAAGATATCGCCGGGCACTGGGCAGAAGACAAAGTGTTTAAAATGGCGAGTTTGGGCGCGTTTGAACCAGATGGTTTCTTTTTTCCGGACACCTATGTGACGCGTCAACAGTTTGCCATGGCGCTGGTCAACAGCATTGATTATTTGCCGCCGGAAGCGCCTGAAGTGCGCCGCTCCGAAGCGATAAAGGCACTGCGACCAAAGGCTGAACCTCTTCCCTTTGAAGATGTCGAACGAGACAGTTTATACTATATTTACGTCGACCGCGTCAATCGCGACGGGTTGATGATCGGAGAGGGCAACAGTCAGTTTTTGCCCAACAGACCGCTCACCAGACAAGAGGCAATTACCATTTTAATACGCGCGTTGGGCATTCAGGACATCGCGCCGACGATGCCCTACAGCACAGGCTATCGAGATGACGGCGACATTAGCATTTGGGCAAAAGACGCCCTTTACATGGCGCGCGAAGTCGGCGTTGTAACCGGATATCCGGACAATACGGCGCGCCCTTTAGCGCTGATGACGCGGGCTGAAGCGGCGACATTACTGAGTCGCTTTATCGATCACCTGCGCGATGAAATTACGACGGATTACAGAGAAAAGTTGTTAAATGCTTACTAATCTGGGATATATTGTAAAGAGGTTACACTTGGAGGGAAATTATGAAGAGAGTATTTAGCTCATTATTAATCTTGGCATTAACGCTGTCGATCGGCTTTGCCGACGTGTCGTCGCGGCAGGCGGATATTGACAAATTGCAGGAAATCATCGCCGTCATCAAACAGAATTACAACGCTGAAATCAGCGATGCGGAAATTATGGAATCCGTTTTTAAGGGTGCGGTTGAAAGCCTCGATAAGCACAGTAATTACTTGGGAACAGAGGCATTAGAGCAATTTCAAAGCAGTATTTCCGGCAGCTTTATCGGCGTCGGCATATCGATTTCTAAAAAAGATGACTTCATCGAGGTCATTTCGCCAATTTCCGGATCGCCCGCCGAGGCGGTGGGTATTCAGAGCGGTGATATCATCGTCGCTGTAGACGGTGAAAGCATTGCAGAAATGCCGATGGAATTAGTCGTTTCTAAAATAAAAGGTCCCGCCGGTACTGTCGTAAAACTGACGGTCGAGCGCGCCAAAAAGACGCTCGAATTTGCAATTGAGCGCGCCGTCATCGTCGTCAAGTCAGTAGAACACGAAGTCGTCAATGGCGTCGACCTAATTAAAATTGTCTCGTTTGACGAAAATACGACCGAAGAGCTCTTAGAGGTTCTAAAGACGATAGATCGCAAAGCGCCATTAATTATCGATTTGCGCAATAATCCGGGCGGTTTACTGAATCGCGTCGTCGAGATTTCCGACATCTTTTTGGCAAAGGGCAAGCCGATTTGCGCGCTGCACTATCGCAATTATCGCGACCACGACTTCAAGGCGTTGCAAAATGGCATGAGCAATCCAATGGTCGTCTTGGTCAACGAGGGCAGCGCTAGCGCTTCGGAATTATTTGCCGGTGCAATGCAGGATAACGGTCGCGCCAAAGTCATCGGCGTGCAGACTTACGGCAAGGGTTCAGTGCAAAGATTATTTGACTTAAAAGATGGCTCGGCTGTCAAATTGACGATTGGCGAATACGTTACGGCAGGTGGCAAACACATTCACGGCGTCGGCATTACACCCGATGTCGTCGTCAAAAATGGCGAGCAGGTCGAAGCGCGCGTCGACAATTTTTATCCGATGCAATCGCTCAATACGTCCTCGCTCGGTTCTAGGGACATCGACACTTACGGCATGGAGCAGCGCCTCGACTACTTGGGTTACGACGTCGTTTTAGACGGTTTATTCGATCAAAAATCAGTCGATGCGCTGAAGGCATATCAGACTGAGCAAGGCCTGACCAGCGACGGTCGCCTTACCGTAGAGACCAAAATTGCCTTGCAAAGCGACGCCGTCGAGCAATCGCTCGCTCAAAACGACAGTCAATTAGACGCCGCCCTAAAGCTGCTCGGCGTCGCCGAATAGCCTTGGGAGCATTGCGATGAAAAGAGGAGATTTTATTTGGTTGGCGATACTGATTGCCGTGGTGTTTTTTATGCTATCGCCTTTGACCAATTCAACTTTTGAAAAACTGACGTTGACAGCGCCCTATTTAATGGGCTTTGTCAAGTTTGCGATACTGGCTACGATGGGCGAGCTGCTCGCGATTCGCATTGTCGGCGGAGCCTATCGAGCGCCCGCCGGTCTGATTTGGCGCATCGTCATATGGGGGCTAATCGGCGTATTGATTACGTTGATGTTTAACGTCTTTGCCGGTGGCGTCGGCCTTGCGATGGAAAGGGGGCTCTTGCCATTTGCCGGCAATAAATACGCCTTTGCATTTTTTACGAGCACCATAATGAACTGCTTTTTTGCGCCGGCGTTTATGGCGTTGCACAAGTTCAGCGATACCTATTTGGACTTGTCGGCGAGTGCTCAAAAGGTCGCTTTAGATGACGTTATAGACGCCATCGACTGGCACAATTACATTGGCTTTGTAATATTGAAGACGATACCGTTTTTTTGGATTCCGGCACATACGATTACATTTATTTTGCCGGCGCAATATCGCGTTGTGGCAGCGGCATTTTTGTCGATTGCCCTGGGGCTGATATTGTCGCTGTCAAAGCGCAAAAATAGTAAAGCGTAAAGGATTGAGCGTGAATAAAAAAGGGATAAATCGCAGTAAACCGAAGCGTAAAAATAGCGCTAAAAAAGCGCGCCGTCCGGCGCCGCAGCCCAAACAGGCGCGCCCCGATGGCGCAGTCAGACTAAACAAGGCGATTGCGCAGTCCGGCATCGCCTCGCGCCGCGCGGCAGATAGCTTGATTGCAGAGGGGCGCGTTTTGGTCAATGGGCAGGTCGCCGACATGGGCGTTTTTGTAATGCCCGACGACGACATTGTGGTCGACGGTCGACCGATTCGCAAGGCGGTCAAGCGCATTTGTATGGTTTTAAACAAGCCGCTCGGCATCGAGTGTACTACCGATAGGCGCGTCAAAGGTAACATCATTGACTTTATTGGTTACCCCGAACGCATTTTTCCGATTGGTCGGCTCGATAAGAATTCCGAGGGGCTTATTTTGTTGACTAACGACGGCGATATTGTCAACCCGATTTTGCGCGCCGGCAACGCCCACGAAAAAGAGTATATCGTCAAAGTAAACAAGCCGATAACCGACCAATTCATCGCCGGTATGGCCAGTGGCGTTAAAATTTTAGACACTGTGACTTTGCCCTGTAAAGTAAAAAAACTGGACGCCAAGACCTTTAACATCGTCCTAGTACAGGGCTTAAATCGTCAGATTAGGCGCATGGCAGAGGCGTTTGGCTATCGCGTCGTAGCGCTAAAGCGGATTCGCATTATGAACGTTAAACTGGGCAAATTAAAGACGGGCACATATCGCCTGTTGACGCAATCCGAATTAAATCAAATATACGAGCAGATTGGAATGTAATAATAACCCGAATTATTCACACAGTAGAGTGAACAATCCGGGTTGTTTTGTTATTTTTTAGGTGGAAATTTCTGAAATTTTGTCAGTTAGCTTTACAATGATTTGACAATTCACTATAATTGAAGTATCTCCAAAATAAAGAAAATGATTTTATTTTGCGAAATAATAATATGATAACATAAAGGAGGAAACTATGAAATCGTATCCGGTTGAAAAAATTAGAAACATTGCTTTGCTTGGGCATGGCGGGTGTGGTAAGACGACGGTTATAGAATCGAACTTTTTAGATACGCCGGGTTACTTCGATTTTCAGGGTGAAGTCACCTCTGCACTGCGCGTAGCCGGCGGCGCCATCATCGTCGTCGACGCATCGAGCGGCGTTGAGGTCGGTACTGAAAAGGCTTGGAAGGAAACGGAAAAGCGCAGCATGCCAAAGTTTGTATTCCTCAATAAAATGGATAAAGAAAACATTAAATTCGATGAGTTAATCACGCAGTTAAAAGAAAAACTGGGTAAAAAAATTGCGCCGTTTGAAATTCCAATATATCAGGGCGAAGAATTGTCGGGCTACATCAACGTCGTCAGTCATAAGGGACGTCGCTTTGAGGGCACGGCGGTCGTCGACTGCGAAGTTCCGGCGGAATACGAAGAGCAAATCGCACCAATCTATGAAATGCTCGTAGAAGCGGTCGCCGAGAGCGATGAAGTATTGTTGGAAAAATACTTTGAGGGCGAGCCGTTCACTAAAGAAGAGTTGCGCGAGGGTCTGCGCAAAGGCGTTATCTCTGGCGAAATCGTGCCGGTTTTAATCGGTTCGGCGGAAAAGGCGCTCGGCATGCGCAGCTTGCTCAATATGTCATTTAACTACTTGCCGACACCAAAAGATATGCACGAGGGCAAATACGAGGGCGTGCATCCGGAAACCGAAGAAGAAATCTTTAGAACAGTCGACGACGGACAGCCTTTCTCGGCGCTGGTCTTTAAGACGATTGTCGACCCATTCGTCGGTAAAATTTCACTCTTTAAAGTGTATTCCGGCTCGATTAAAAAAGATATGGAAGTGCTCAACAGCACCAAGGATAAAACTGAAAGAATTACCAACATCAGCTTGATTCGCGGCAAAAAACAAATCGACGTCGATCACGTCGGCGCCGGCGACATCGGTGTAATTACTAAATTACAACACACCGAGACGGGCGACACGCTCTGCGACAAGGCTGAGCCGATTGTCTATCACGGCATTCAGTACGCATCGCCGTGCCTATTTAGAGCCGTTGAGCCAAAAGATAAGAAAGACGAAGATAAAATCGGTTCGTCGCTTGCAAAATTAATGGAGGAAGATCCGACGATTATCGTCGAGCGCAATAAAGAAACGCATCAAATGCTGGTTGGCGGTCAGGGTACAATGCATCTACAAGTCTTGATTAACAAGTTGCAAAACGTATTTGGCGTCGCCGTCGATTTGGTAGACCAAAAGATCGCCTATCGCGAAACGATTAAGGGCACTGCCGACGTACAAGGCAAACACAAGAAACAGTCCGGTGGTTCGGGTCAATACGGCGACGTTCACATTCGCTTTAGCCCGTCTACTGAAGAGTTTGAATTCGACGAAGAAATCTTTGGCGGATCGGTGCCAAAACAGTATATTCCGGCAGTTGAAAAGGGCCTGCGCGAGGCAGTTGTCAAAGGCGTCTTGGCGGGATTCCCGGTCGTCAACATCAAGGCCGTCTTATACGATGGCTCTTACCACGCGGTCGACTCCAACGAGAACGCCTTTAAGATGGCGGCGTCAATCGCCTTCAAGAAGGGCATGGAAGCTGCCAAGCCGGTATTGTTAGAGCCCGTCATGCACGTCGAAGTAGAAGTTCCGGACGACTACATGGGCGATATCATGGGCGACATGAACAAGCGTCGCGGCAGAATCTTAGGTATGGAACAAGTCGGTGGCGGCTATCAAAGAGTATTGGCAGAAGCGCCGCAGTCTGAGCTGTTTTCATACGCATCTGACTTGCGCTCGATGACGCAAGCGCGCGCCAGCTTTACTTTAGAATTTGAGCGTTATGACGAAGTACCTAGTCAATTGGCGGAAAAAATTATCGCTGCCGCCAATCAAGAAGACTAGGAAGCAGAGGTCGTAACAATAATATTTTAAAATATGTAAGCTGCTGCAAATGAACGAGAATAGGAATACTAGTCTGAGCGGCGTCGTATTGTGACGCCGCTCAATTTATTAACTTGGGTTTCTTGGCGCGCTATCGTAAAGGCGCCGAGTTTAGAAAGGAACGAGTATGGCTAAGCATTTACACATTATGGCAAATGAGGGCGCCGTCGCCGAGACGGTACTGTTGCCGGGCGACCCCTTGCGCGCCAAATTTATCGCGGAGAATTATTTGGAAGATGCAGTTTGTTACAATGAAGTGCGCGGCATGTACGGTTTTACCGGCACGTACAAGGGCAAGCGCGTATCGGTTCAAGGTACTGGCATGGGCGTGCCGTCGCATTCGATATACGTCAATGAATTGATTACTGAATACGGCGCTAAGCAGTTGATTAGAATTGGCAGTTGCGGTTCTATACAAGAGGACATCAACCTCAGAGACATTGTCTTGGCGATGAGTGCCAGCACGACTTCGGCAGTCAACCGCCGTCGCTTTCCGCTCGTCGACTATGCGGCTACGGCTAATTTCGACTTGCTTTACCGCGCTTATAATTATGCCAAAGAAAATGGCAAAGACGTCAAGGTCGGCAATATTATAACGACTGATTTATTTTACGATGACGACTATACAGATCTTAAAAAGCTTGCCGAGTTCGGCGTTTTAGTAGTTGAAATGGAATCCGCCGAGTTGTTTACAACAGCTGCTAAGCACGGCGTCAAGGCGCTTGCTATACTGACTGTTTCCGACCATATATTTAAGGGCGAAAAGATATCGCCGCAAGATCGACAAAAGACATTTACCGACATGATGGAAATCGCACTGTCTATCGCTTAGTGGCTCAGCGGAGGAAGTTTGTAAGATGAAGAAGTTTTTAGTGCTGCTCTTAGTTGTATTTTTTGCCTTCGCCGGCGTCGCCTGCGATCGACAAAGTGGACAGGATAATCCGCAGCAGAGTAGTGATCAATCTAATGCTGTGCCACCAGTTGCAGCGGCGGAATCAGAAGAATCCTCGACCGAAAAAAAGCGCATATCGGCGCGCAAACTGCTCGAAAATACAAATGCCAGAATGGCAATTGCCTACGCTTTTGACAAATCGTTTATCAGCGATGTCGTATTGGGCAACGGTTCAGCAGCTGTCGATTTTTTAGTGCCTCAGGGGCTCGCAATCTCTGAGGACGGCGTCGACTTTCGCGAAGCGCATCCCGCGGGTTGGCACCATTTTGATTTGGTAAAGGCAAAGAACTACTGGAAAATTGCCAAGCAGGAATTGCAATTTGAAGAGGTCAATGTGACCTTTTTGGCTTACGATTCGGCAGTATCCAAGCGCATATCAGAGTACATTAAAACGCAACTAGAAGAAAATTTGAGCGGGCTAAAAATAGAACTGGACTTACAACCCTATCAGAAAAAAGTGGCATTGTCCAAGTCGGGAGAGTTCGATATTGAATACTCCGGTTGGAGTCCCGAATACCCCGACGCCGCTACTTTTTTAGAGATATGGTCTGCCAAAGGCGCCTATAACAACAGCGGCTATCGCAGCGAACAGTACGACGAAATGTTGACGAATGCGGCGCAGGCAACTGACGAAAATGCCAGAACGGCGACTCTGCAAGAAGCCGAGCGCCTGCTCTTGCAAGATGATTGCGCGCTCGTACCGCTCTATCAGCGCGGCTTGGCTTATTTGTTGTCGCCCCATATCGACGGCGTAATCAGCCATCAGTTCGGCGGCAAGTTTTCTTATAGTAAAGCGGTTAGCGACCTCGACAGCGATGGGCGTCAGCTGATACGCTTAATTGGCGCGGCAGATATTTTAACGCTCGATTGCGGCATGGTAACGGACGACGTCTCGCTCGACGCGATGATTAACGTATTTGAGGGATTGGTCAGCTTGGACGAAAGCGGATTAGTGGTACCGGCGGGCGCAGAGCGTTGGGAAGTCTCAGAAGATGGTACACAGTATACTTTTTATTTGCGCAAGGATGCCAAGTGGTCCAATGATCAGCCGGTTACCGCGCAGGACTACGTGTACGCTTGGCAACGCTTGGCGAGCCCGTCGACCGACGCGCGCTATCAGGTGATGTTCGAAATGGCGCAGATTAAAAATAGCGCCGCTGTAATCGCCGGCGATGCGCTACAAGAAGAACTCGGCGTCGTGGCGTTGGACGACTACACCCTGCAAGTCAACTTGGAAAAACCGCTGACGTATTTCTTGAAATTAATGTTTTATCCCAGTTTTTATCCGATTAATCAGGCGTTTGCCGAGAGTCAGGCTGGACGCTATGGCACATCGCTGCAGTCCACGCTCTACAATGGTCCCTATCAGATGAGCACTTGGAAATTGGGCGAAGGCTATAGTTTTAGTAAAAACCAAAATTATTGGAATGCCGACGCCGTACTAAACGACGGCGTCACATTTAGCAATGTCGAAGATGCGATGGCGGGCATAAACGCATATGAAATGGGCGAGGTCGATTGCGTTAGATTGAGCGGCGAGTTTGTCGAACAATATATCGCACATCCCAATTATCAGGTAAGGCGCGATTCGGCGCTCTATTATCTGGTGTTTAACCTTCGCGGTCAGTAGAGTTATAAGGTCGGTAGTCGATGTATCCATTCAATCCAATAGAACAAAATCGTTATAAAATTTCAATATTAGCGTCGCTTATAATGCTGTTATTAATCCCTTTAATTCAGGTAGTCGGCGGCACTATAGCATATTTTTTTGTGCCCGAAACCAACATAGTTTTATCGCTGAGCGTCGGTATACTGGTTCAGGTGCTCAGCTATTATATTGCAATCTATTTATTTTACTGGCGGGGCGGCAATTACATTAACGGTGCGCGGCGCAAGGGCGTCGCAATCCGACACTTGGCGCTTTTGGCAATTGGCTTTGCTGCCTTTGCCAGTAAGACGCTCAGTCCCATAGTAGAGCAATTACCTCAGTCTGATGACACTATCGCGGCGTTTGAAGAATTGGCGTCGGTGCCACTTTTGGCGGTTTTGATGATCGTAATCATCGCGCCGGTATTTGAGGAAATTATATTTAGAGATATTATATTTAAAGGGCTTAGAAACCGCTATAATCAACCGCTCGCAATCGTCGTCAGCAGTCTGTTGTTCGGGGCGTTTCACCTCAATTATCAGCAATTCGTGACGGCGACAATTTTGGGCGCGGTCTGTGCACTGATTTACATTATAACCGATTCGGTGCGCTATACCATTATTTTTCACGCCATGTACAATCTGTCGGTAATCGTTGTTGGCATCGTCATTGCGGAGGTGCCGGCACTCGAACAGTTACCCTTTTACGCCGGCGTACTGGCACTTATCGTCGTGCCTTTTGGCATAATCGGACTGAGGCGCGGCATGTCGAGCGACAGGTGGTAGCGCATTGCCTGTCTGAAAGGAATTATATGATACACTTAGTTACGGGTGGTGCGCGCAGTGGCAAGAGCACTTACGCCGAGCGCAGCGTCGCCGCTTTTGGAGACAATATATGCTATATTGCGACGGCTATCGCCTTTGATTCGGGCATGAAAAACCGCATTGCCAAACACCGCAGGCAGCGACCGAAAAACTGGCAAACTGTCGAGCAATACGCCGATTTAAATGATTTAATCGCGGCAAATGCTGGGCGCTACGACGCTTATTTATTGGATTGTGTGACCATAATGGTCTCCAATTTAATGCTCGACAGCGGGCTCGACTTCGACGTCGCCGACGAATCTGAAATCGACGCCTTAGAGGCGAAGATTCGCTCACAAATAAAAAAGTTAATCGACGCCATCGTTCAAGCGGACGATAACGTCGTCTTTGTGACCAATGAAATCGGCTATGGCATCGTGCCGCAAAATAGGATGGCGCGCTATTTTCGCGATATTGCCGGGCGCGTTAATCAGTATATTGCCAGTCGCGCCAATAGTGTTACGTTGGTCGTTTGCGGACAACCTGTGGAGGTGAAATCATGACGCGTGCCTTAATACTGGCATTTCAATTTTTGACACATTTTCCAATTACAATTAAAGTCGACGCCGATGCGCGAACATTTCGAAACAGCACTTATTTTTTTAGTTTAGTCGGCGTTGCGCTGGGATTTATTTTATTGCTCGTCAACCTCATTTTGCTGCAGCTTGGCGTAGACGCTTGGAGCCGGGCGATATTGATTGTGGTAACGCATATATTTACGACTGGTGGATTGCACTTGGACGGCGTCGCCGACACGGCAGATGCGCTCTTTAGCAATCGTTCAGCGGAGCGCATGCTTGAAATATTAAAGGATTCGCGCATAGGTAGCAATGGCGTACTGGCACTGGTTGTAACACTCGCCTTAAAAGTGGTCGGTGTGCACTATGCAATTGCCACTAACTACGTCTTGTTACTGGTCATCATGCCGGTCATTGCGCGCTTTGCATCGATATTGGCATTTCGCATCGGGCGCACGCCGAGGCAAAGTGGCATGGGCAACTTTTTTATTGGCAAGGTGCGCGCCGGACACATTTTAATCAACGCCTTGTCGCTTCTGGTCGTGGCGTTAATCGCGCGGCTTTCATTTTTTCAATTTATATTTTTCTTATTGGCAATTGTCTTTTATACTGCTTTTATCGTATATTGGAGCACGCGTAAAATTGGCGGCATTACCGGCGATTTGCTCGGTTTTATCGTCGAGAGCTGCGAAGTCGTATTTATAATCTCTACAATATTAGTCATCAGATAGGAGGCCTATTGTGAAAACGGTATATTTAATTAGGCATGGCGAATCGGAAATGAATCGGCAACAGCGATTTGCCGGTTGGACGGATTGTGGTTTGACTGAATTGGGCATTAATCAAGCGGTTGAGGCGGGCTTGAAAATGGAAGATGTCAGTCAGGTGGAAGCCGTTTTTTCGTCTGATTTGATACGCGCCAAGAAGACGGCGCAGATTATAGCCGAAAAGTTAGAGGTGCCGCTGACGCTCAGCGCCGCCCTGCGCGAGACCAATTTAGGCGCGTGGGAGGGCTTGACGTTTGAAGAAATAGAAGACCGCGATCCGGAACTGTTAAAGCAGTGGTTTAGCGATTTGGGCACCTTTCAGTACCCCGGTGGCGAAGCGATTGAAGATGTCGCCAAGCGCGCCGATCGCTTTATCAAGTCGCTTTTAAACGATTATGAATCAATTTTAATCGTCGCTCACGCCGGCGTCATATCGATATTGATGTCTTACTGGTTGGTCGGCGACTGCGACCATACGAATATTTTTAGGGTCAAGAACGCCAAAGTACAGCGCCTTATTTTTAATGGCAATCAGTGTTCTCTAGACCTCTTTAACAGGTAGCGCCATGATTGCTTTTGTTTTGGCGGGGGCGACCTCTAATGTCGGCAAGACGACGGTTTCTTCGCTGCTGATGTACGCCTATAAGGCAAAGGGCTACCGCGTTCAGGCGTTTAAATGCGGTCCCGATTTTTTGGACCCGACCTTTCACGAGGCGGTAACTGGCAGACCGTCTTATAATTTAGACTTACACTTAATGGGCGAAGCCGGCATCGTCGATACGTTTAATCGCTATACGGCAGATGCCGACGTCGCCATCGTCGAGGGCGTCATGGGCATGTACGACGGCGCCGGTCACGACTTAGATAACGGCAGCGCCGCGAACATTTCTAGGATTTTGGGCATTCCGCTCATCTTATTGGTCGACGGCAAGGGCGTTTCGACGTCGCTTGCCGCACAGGTCAAGGGCTATTGCGAGCTCGATCCGCGCGTCGATTTAAGGGGCGTGTTGATCAATCGCACCAGTTCGGCAATGCTCTACGAACTGCTAAAGGACGCCGTCCAAAAGTATACTGCTGTCGACCCCGTCGGCTTTATTCCGCTGGTCGAAGCGGCGGCTTTGCAGAATCGTCACTTGGGGCTATTGCCATCTGCCGAAGTCGACGACCTAGACCAAAAACTGGCAGCGCTGTACGGCGCTGCCGAGGCGACAATCGATTATTGCAAAATTGGCGAAATCTGTCAGGTCGCGCGCAACGCCGTGGCGCCGCTCGGCGAATTTGCAGGCGAGACGGTCACAATGGCAATTGCCCGCGACGCGGCATTTTATTTTTATTATCGCGAAAACATCGCCATGATGGAAGCGCGCGGCATCGTCTTTAAGCCGTTTTCACCACTGCACGACAGCGCCGTGCCAAGCGGCGTTCAAGGCATTTATATCGGCGGCGGCTACCCCGAGTTACACCTCGCAGCACTGGCAGAGAACAGCGCGATGCGCAAATCGATTAAGTCCTGCGCTGACGCCGGCATGCCGATCTACGCCGAGTGCGGCGGACTGATGTATTTATCTAGTCAAATCGTCGACATGGCGGGCGACGCCTATCCGATGGTCGGCGTCTTTCCGGGCAGCGCCGAAATGACCAAGCGCTTACAGCACTTCGGCTACGTCAATGTAGAGCTCAGCGGCGACACTGTATTGGGCGCAGCCGGAACCAGCTTTACGGGACACGAATTTCACCGCTCCAAGACGGCGTTTGGCGATGCGCCGCTCAGGTACAATGTCGCCAAGGCATATCGCAGCAATAAGCAGTGGCAGTGCGGCGCCGTCTATAAAAACGTCTTGGCGGCATATACGCACGTCCACTTTAAACGGTATGGCTTTTTAATCGATCGACTAATAGATAATATGAAAGCGTGGCAAGCATGGCAAAATCAATAATGATACAGGGCACGGCATCGAGCGTCGGCAAGAGCGTCATTACGGCGGGACTGTGCCGAGTTTTACTGAATAGAGGCTACAAAGTGGCGCCCTTTAAATCGCAAAATATGGCGCTGAACTCGTTTATCACAAAGCGCGGACACGAAATGGGTCGGGCGCAGGTCGTTCAGGCGGAGGCGGCGGGACTGGAACCGCACATACACATGAATCCGATTCTGCTAAAGCCGTCTACCGACAAAAAGGCACAGGTCATCGTCAATGGCAAAGTGTTTAAAAATATGTCGGCGGTGGAATATCACGAATACAAACCGCAGCTGGCAGAATTTGTCAAACAGACGTTTTTTGAGCTCGCCAAGGACTATCAGTACGTGATTATGGAGGGCGCCGGATCGCCTGCCGAAATTAACCTGCGCGAGGGCGATCTCGTCAATATGGGCATGGCGGCATTATCTGATTCTCCAGTTATCATCGTCGGCGACATCGACCGCGGTGGTGTGTTTGCGTCGCTCTACGGCACCATTGCACTGCTCAACGAAGAAGAAAGGCGCCGCGTCAAAGGCGTCATTATCAATAAATTCCGCGGCGATATCGAAATACTAAAGCCCGGACTCACCATGCTGGAAGAACTGACTGGCGTGCCGGTACTCGGCGTGATGCCCTATACGCAGCTTAAAATTGAAGACGAAGACTCTTTGGCAGAGCGCTTTAGAGTCAGCGCGGACGACGCCAAGGCAATCGTGATCAGCGTCATCTACTTGCCGCACATCTCTAACTTTACCGATTTTAACGTCTTGGAGACGCAGCGCGATGTCAAGCTCAATTTCGTAATGCGTGGCTCGGCGATTCCGCCGTCTGATATCGTCATCATACCCGGTTCTAAAAACACCATCGAAGATATGATGTATCTGCATCAAAGTGGCTTGACTAAGCAGATTATTCGCCATCAGCGGGAAGGCAAAATGGTCATCGGCATTTGCGGCGGTCATCAAATGCTGGGCGAACTAATCGAAGACCCGCTCGGCACCGAATCGTCTCTGCCGTCGATAAACGGACTCGGGCTTTTGCCGATGACGACCGTATTCGATCCGCAAAAGACGACCACGCAGGTCAGCGGCAAACTGGGGCAGCTCAACGGCAAATTGGCGCCGCTTAGCGGCATGCCGGTAAGTGGCTACGAAATACATATGGGTCAAACTGAATTAAAGCGCGGCAGCACGCCGCTACTTACAATCGACAGCGAGTTGGGCAAAGCGGTACGACGCCTCGACGGCGCACACAGTGAAACGGGCAATGTCTTTGGCACCTATTTGCACGGCATCTTTGACGACATCGCCTTTACCAGAAGTCTGCTCAACATCGTCAGGGCAGAAAAGGGCTTGGCGCCGGAAGAGAGCGCGATTGAAGATTTTAAGACCTTTAAAGAGCGCGAATACAACCGCCTAGCCGATTTATTGGAAACCCATTTGGACGTCGATGAAATTATAAAAATTATGGACGATTGGCAATGAAAGCGCTGCTCTTGGCAATTGCACTCGACGCCTTAATTGGCGACCCCAACTACGCACTGCATCCGGTGCGGCTGATGGGCGCATTGATTACAGTAGGTGAGAAATTGCTCTATCCGTCTGGGGCGAGTCGCGTAAAACAGTTTTTTAGAGGCGCTTTTTTGGCGTTCGGCTGTTTGCTAGTGGTGGCGGCAATCGGTATGGCATTGCTATTTGGATTAGCTGAGTACATGCCCAATTACGGCTGGATCGTTCAGGGCGTTTTGCTCAGTCAGCTCTTGGCGACGCGCAGCTTATACGACGAAGGCGCGCGCATATTGGGCGTACTAAAACACGGTAGTTTAGCTGAGGCGCGCCAAAAAATAGCCTACTTGGTCAGTCGCCAAACCGATCAGCTGTCAAAGCGCGACATTTATAAGGCAGCCGTCGAAACGATGATTGAAAATACGACTGACGCCATCGTCGCACCGCTCTTTTACTATAGCTTATTTGGTTTTGTCGGCATGGCGCTGTATAAAATGATAAATACGCTGGATAGCATGATTGCCTACCGCAACGAACGCTATGAATACTTTGGCAAGTTTGCGGCGCGCCTCGACGACGTCGCCAATTTTGTACCGGCGCGCCTTGCGGCGCTCTTTATCGTCGCGTTGACGGTCGTGTTAAGAGATGATACCGCGAGTAGCATGCGCTGTTTTTGGCGGCAAAGGCATTTGCATAACAGCCCCAATGCGGGCTGTACCGAAGCTGCAATCGGCGGCGCACTAGGCGTTAAACTAAGTGGACCAACCATCTATTTTGGCAAGTTGAAAGAGCGTCCCTATATCGGTTGTGGCAGCGTCGAGATAGGCGGTTCGCATTTGGCGAAGTCGCTCAAATATGTGATTGGCGTCGCCGTCTTGGCTGGCGCATTGAGCTGTATCGCGTTGGGGGTATTATGAAAAAATTTGAACACGGCGGCAAAGTGTTTCAAGCGGCTGCCGACTTGGCGGTTCCAGTTGAACAAATTGCCGACTTTAGCGCCAATATCAATCCCTTGGTCGATGCTGCTAAACTGCGTCAGTGGGCGGCTGGTTGCTGGCAAAAGGCACTACACTATCCCGCTGTAGACTATTTAGAATTGCGCCGGGCATTGGCTGAGTATCATGCGATTTCAGCAGATTTTATTGTCGTCGACAACGGTGCAACGCCGCTGATTGACGCGGTTGTGCGCGCGCTACAAATCAGTCGGGCGCGCATTGTGGCGCCGACTTTTGGCGAATACGAAAAGGCGCTGCTAAACAATGGCGTACAAATAGAAATCGTCGACTGCGCTGCGGATTATCGAGTCGATTTGACGCGACTATTTGACAGTGTAGAGCAAACTGATTTAATCTTTCTCTGTACGCCCAATAATCCAACCGGTGAGCAGATCGCCCGGCGCGATTTAGTGGCGCAACTGACGCACTTGCCAAAGACGACTTTTTGTCTGGTCGACGAATCGTTTTTAAGCTTTACTGAGAGTGGTGAGCGCAATTCTATGAGCCATCTCTTGGAGCGCTTTGAAAATTTAATCGTATTGCGTTCGGCGACTAAGTTCTTTGCCATACCGGGGCTCAGAATGGGCTACGCGCTTACGGCGAATGCCGCGTTGCGCGATAGACTATTGAAAATCCTGCCGATTTGGCGGGTTAACTGCATTGCCGAAACAGTCGTCGTAAATGCCTTGGGCGACTCGGCGTTTCACGCCGCAGCGCGCGCTTATATCGGCGCGCAACGCAAGTACCTGTGCGAGCAGTTGACTGCACTGGGCATGGTGGTCTATCCGTCTGATGCCAATTTTATTTTATTTAAAAGTACTTTTAATTTAGACTTATATCCGTTATTATATCGAAGGGGCGTCTTAATTCGGCGCTGTCAAAACTATCGCGGCTTAACGGCGGATCACTATCGCATCGCGGTTAAGGACGAGGCGTCCAATCGCCGCCTAATTGAAAATTTGAAGGAAATAAAGCAAAGCGTTAATTGTTCAGTCGAATAGTGTTTATGATATGTCATCTCGACTGCGCTCGAAATGACAGCTCTCGACTGGACGGTTACAGAAAGAGGAGTAAATCGTTGATTAAAGCAATATTACTGGGCATATTAGAGGGTTTAACAGAGTTTTTGCCGGTTTCCTCGACCGGGCACTTAATTTTATTAAAGGATTTAATCGCCTTTGACGGGCACTTTTCGAATGTCTTTAGCGTGGTCATTCAGATGGGCGCGATATTATCGGTCGTCGTCTACTTTTTTAAGGACCTAATACCGCGCAGTACAAAGCGCGAAGACATCGCAGACTTCTTTGGTCTGTGGTCAAAAGTCGTAGTCGGCATCATACCGGCGGCGTTAATCGGCATACCGTTTGAGGATTTAATCGATCGTTACCTATTTAATTCACTAACTGTCGGCGTGGCGCTAATCGCCGGTGCCATTTGGATTTTGCTAATCGACAAACCGTCGATTGGCAAGCGCGATTTAGAAGAGGTCAAAGATTTATCTTATTTACAAGTTTTGGGCATTGGTTTATTTCAGTGCTTGGCGCTAATTCCCGGCATGTCGCGCTCGGCGATGACGATTATCGGCGGCTTAATCGTCGGTGCATCGCGTAAACTTTCGGCAGAGTTCTCGTTCTTTATGGCGATACCGGTACTAGGTGGCGCCGGTCTCATTAAATTGATTAAATACGGTCTAGATTTTACAGCAGAACAGTGGCAACTGCTCGGCGTCGGCACATTTGTATCATTTGTCGTCGCCTACCTCGTCATTGCCGCCTTTATGAGCTACATTAAAAAGCACACGTTTAAACCGTTTGCCTATTATCGCATCGCTCTAGGCGCAATCGTTTTAGCCGTTACGCTGTGGCGTTAGAAGAGGAGAAAAGACGTGATTAACATCGTATTATATCAACCGGAGATACCGCCTAACACGGGCAATATCGCGCGCACCTGCGCGCTGACCGAAACCCGCTTACACCTGATAAAACCGCTCGGCTTTTCAATTGACGATCGCGCCCTAAAGCGCGCCGGCCTAGACTATTGGCACCTGCTCGATTTAGTCGTACACGAATCGCTCGACGACTTTTTGCAATACATCGGCGCGGCACCGGTCTATTTGGCGACGACCAAGGCGACGCAGTACTATCACCAAGTGTCCTATGAAGCGGACTGCTATATCGTATTTGGCAAGGAGACGGCGGGGTTGCCGCAGGATTTGCACGACCGCTATCAGAGCGGCCGCATTAAACTGCCGATGCGCGACCACAGCGCCGCCCGCTCGCTCAACCTCAGCAACGCCGTCAATATTATTTTATATGAGGCATTAAGGCAGCACGGCTTTAAAACCCTTATATAAAGATTGCTGAAAACGCCCAAACTTTGTTGCTCGATTGTCAGCGACGCCAGTGCGCGGCGGCGCTTTATCTTTCGCGTAGATGTTCCGCGCTTGCGCGGGTTGTCCTAGCGAAACGGTAAAGCAGAGCGATTTCAGCACAAGGAGCGTTTCAATCGCAATGGTTTGATTAGTATTTATCAAAGTCTTCCGAGAACACTTCCCATTCGCTAAACGCCTCATCCAACTTAGCCTTTAAATCGCTTTGTTCGGCGACCAAAGCCTTGACCTTAGCGGAATCGCTATAGACTTCTTCTAGGCAGAGCGCGCCGTCGATTTCTTCGAGGCGCGTTTCGATTGTACTGATTTGCACCTCGCAGTCGGCAATTGCCGCCTGTAGTTTTTTCTTTTCGTTGATGCGCTTGCGCTCCATTTTTCTATTTTGCTTGAGCGCGGTCTTGTTGACTTCGACAGTTTCTTCGGCGACGGGGTGTTTGAGCGCCGCCTGTTTTTCCAAATAATAATTGTAATCGCCCAAGTACTCGGTAATTCTGCCATCTTGCAGAGCGATAATTTTATTGCATACTTTGTTTAAAAAGTAGCGGTCGTGCGAGATCACCAAAATAGTGCCGTCGTAGTCGACCAGCGACTGTTCGAGCACTTCTTTGCTGTACAGGTCGAGATGGTTGGTCGGCTCGTCTAGGAGCAGTAAGTTTGATTCCGTCAAAAATAGTTTGGTGAGTAGCACGCGCGCCTTTTCGCCGCCGCTCAGTACGCTGATCGGCTTAAAGACCTCTTCGTCGGAAAACAGAAAGCGCCCCAGTATGGCGCGTACATCGCCTTCGTTCATGGTTGGAATCATATTGTGGATTTCTTCGACAATCGTTAAATTGGGACTCAAGTTTTCTTGCTTTTGGTCGTAATAGGCGGGAATTACGCGGTGCCCGTAGTCGACAAAGCCGCCATCTTGTTCCAGTTCGCCGGTGATGATTTTAAGCAGTGTCGTCTTGCCCGAGCCGTTGTCGCCGATCAGACCGATTTTTTCGCCGCGCCTAACGGCGAATGTAATGTCGTTTAAGACGGTGTGCACGCCATACGACTTGCTGACTTCTTCGATTTGCAGTACGTCGCCCCCCGAATTGACGGCACTTTTTAGATTTAATTTCATCTGTTTGTTAGATTGCTGAAAAGTGTCCGGTCGCGCCATTTTTTGCAGCATTTTCTCGCGGCTCTTGGCGCGCTTGGCGAGCAGCTCGGTACCGCGCGCCTTATAGCGCCTAATGATTTCTTCTTGCCGCTTGCGCTCCTTTTGATATTGTTGATAAGCCTTGTTCATCTGCTTGATGGCGGCTTCTTTTTTTATGCGGAAACTGCTGTAGTTGCCGTTGTACATCATGATTTGACGATTTTCGATTTCGGCGGTCTTGTTGCAGACGGCATCTAAAAAGTAGCGGTCGTGCGATACGATTACGAGCGTTTTCGAGTATTGCTTTAGGTGGTTTTCGAGCCAGCCGGTCGTGCTGATGTCGAGGTGGTTGGTCGGTTCGTCGAGTAGCAAAATGTCGGGTTCGTCGATCAGTAGCCGGGCCAGTTTAATGCGCGCCAATTGACCGCCGCTCAGCGACAGCACCGAGCGCGCGTGCTGTTCTTCGGCAAAGCCGAGTCCGATTAAAATGCCCTTTGCCTTAGAGCGAAACAGGTAGCCGCCGTCATCTTTAAACTGTTCTGCCAGTTCGTGGTAGTCGTGCATAAAGGCGTCAAAGGTGGCATCGTGGGTTTTGAATTCGCCCATCTGACGCTCCATTTGATGAAGTTTATTTTCGGTTTCTATAAGTGATTCAAAAGCTTCCAGAGCGTAGTCCAGCAGGCTGATATCGCGGTCGATATCAGCCTGTCTCATATAGCCGACGACGAGATTTTTAGCGACGTAAAAATCTCCGCCGTCGGGCTGTTCCAAGCCGCAAATCAGGCGGAGTATAGTCGTCTTACCCGTGCCGTTTTTGCCAATTAGGGCAAGTTTATCGCCCTGATTGACCGAAAATGATAAATTGTCAAATAAAATTTGTTCGTCGTAGCGCTTGTCGATACGACTAAAAGATAATGCGATCATGCTGTCACCTCATAGAGCAGTTTAACATAAAACGGCTGTGATGAACAGCACGATTATCGATTGTACTATGTTCTTTAGAATGTTTTGCTCAGCTTTTTTCAAAAATGATTTCGTCTGATTACTGCTTTTTAAGCGATTTAGTGGGCTTTTCGAGCGTTTCTATTGCATTGACATTGACAAAGTCAAATGCTATACTTTTTATGAATACATTTCTCATTTACGGCGCCGCGCGAAAATTAGCGACAAATTGCAATTAGATGACGAATTGCGTTGTGATTTTGCCGTCGCGCAACAATAAAATGAGAGCGGGTTATCGATAATTTTATATAAGAGAGGTAGTCTATGGCGAGTAAAATATCTCGTGCCGTAATTAAGCGACTCCCCAAGTATCATCGTTATTTAAAAGAATTGATGGATAAAGATATAAAGCGTATTTCATCTAAGGAACTCAGCGATATAATGGGCTTTACGGCGTCGCAAATTAGGCAGGATTTTAATAATTTTGGCGGTTTTGGTCAGCAGGGTTACGGCTATAATGTCGATGAATTGTTCGATCAAATCGGGCGTATTTTGGGCTTGGTAAGTGAATATAAGACAATTATCGTCGGCGCTGGCAATTTGGGGCAGGCGCTGGCAAAGTATAATAGTTTTCAAAAGTTCAATTTTAATTTGCAGGCATTATTCGATATAGAATCGCATTTAGTCGGTTTAAAGTTTGGTGGTGCAGAGGTTTTGGACACGCGCCAATTAAAGCGTTTTTTGGCGCAAAACAGCATCGACATCGCCTACATTTGCACCGATAAAGATGCCGCCCAACTAGTCGCCGATACGCTGACGAAAAACGGCGTCAAGGCGATTTGGAATTTTGCGCCAATCGATCTTAAGTTGCCAGATGACGTGGTCGTCGAAAATGTCAATTTGATTGAGGATTTATTTACCATATCCTATTTTTTAAACGGCGCTAAAAAGTAACGTATTACGCATAATTTCCGCTTAGCTAAATCAACTTAACTAAACGGTAATTTATAAACAGTTGTCAACTAATATCAATTATTTGGAGGTAAGCTATGAAAGAAGTCGTAATTGTTTCAGCGGTCAGAACACCAATTGGCTCGTTTGGCGGAACATTGGCAAATATGAAGCCGGCAGACATGGGGGCACACGTCATCAAAAATGCAATGGAAAAAGTCAATTTGAATCCCGCCGACGTAGATGAAGTTATCATGGGCTGTGTACTTCAGGCTGGTCAGGGTCAAGGTGTTGCGCGTCAAGCTAGTATACATGCCGGCATTCCTCAGGAAACTCCGGCGATGACAATCAATATGATTTGTGGTTCTGGTCTCAAGTCAGTTTCTTTAGCAGCCCAGTCAATTATAAGCGGAGACAATGAAATCGTCGTCTGCGGCGGTACTGAAAATATGAGTATGGCACCTTATTTGCTTCCGAAGGCGCGCTGGGGTATGCGAATGGGCGACAATAAAGTCGTCGATTGCATGGTCAACGACGGTCTTTGGGAAGTATTCAACAATTATCACATGGGTCAAACAGCAGAAAACATCGTCGAGAAGTACGGTTTAACGCGCGAGCAGCAAGACGAATTTGCCGCAACTAGCCAAAAGCGCGCTACTGCAGCGATTGAATCGGGTAGATTTAAAGACGAAATCGTTCCGGTTGTCATTCCGCAGAGAAAAGGCGACGACATCGTATTTGACACTGACGAATACGTTAAGCCGAACGCCACGCTCGAAAAAATGGCTAAATTGAGACCGGCGTTTAAAAAAGACGGTTCGGTTACTGCCGGTAACGCATCTGGTATCAACGACGGCGCAGCTGCCTTTGTGTTGATGAGTAAAGAGAAAGCCGATGCACTCGGACTCAAGCCGCTCGTTAGCATCGTATCGCACGCATCCGCCGGCGTAGATCCGAAGATTATGGGTATTGGACCGGTTCCGGCTACTAAAAAAGCACTTGCTATCGCCGGCTTAAAAATCGAAGATATGGATTTGGTTGAGGCCAACGAAGCCTTTGCCGCTCAGTCGTTGGCGGTTGCCAAAGACTTAAATCTCAACATGGAAATCACCAATGTCAACGGCGGTGCCATCGCATTAGGTCACCCAATTGGCGCCAGCGGTGCACGTATTTTAGTTACTCTTATTCATGAAATGCAAAAGCGTTCTTCTAATTATGGATTGGCGACGCTCTGTATAGGCGGCGGAATGGGAGAAGCGGTTATCGTAAAGCGTTAGCATATGGCACAGTACAGTAGAGACATCCACGAGTTGATGATTAAGACGCTAATCCAGTTTCATTTGAAACAGCAAAAGGGGAGAGTTTTTTTTCACAAGATCGATCTCGATTTCGTAGATGTCAACATTATGAGTTTGTTGTCTGAAGCGCCATATAAAATCCGAGCGCTATGCGAAGCCATCGGCTGCGAGCGAACCGAAATAGCAAAGCGCGTCAACAAGATGCTATTGGTGGATTTTGTGACAAAATCAGACGTCGCCAGCGATCGTCGGATGACCTTAATCAGTTTGACGCCGGAAGGTGAACAGGCTTATAAATTAGTATTGGAAAAAATAGATGCGCTGTTGAGGCAGACGGTAGACGGCTTGACCATAAAAGAGGAAAAAGCCGTGCTGTCTTATCTTGAGAAACTCAATACGTCAGTAAATTCGATTCAGTAAAGATTTTAGCAATCTATTGTAACGATGAAGTTATTCGAAATGGACATATGTCGCGCGGCATATGTCCATTTTTTCGCACGATGCCAAAAATTGCTTGTCAATCCGATGCAATCGTGCTATAATCCTTAGTTGTACCTAGTTGGGTACTTCTCTCTGCTTTAGCGAGGTGCTAAGGCCGAAAAACGACCATAGGGAGGTGTAGAATGAGAAAATACGAAACCATTTTCGTACTTAAGCCCGATTTGGAAGAAGATGCCAGAAAGGCAGCGATTGACAAATTTACGGGCATCATCAACAGTGATGGTGAAGTGACAAATGTCGATGAGTGGGGCAGCAGACGTCTTGCATACGAAATTGATAAGATTCGCGAAGGGTATTATGTATTGGTCGACTTTGTTGCCAATACCGATTTGCCTGCCGAATTAGAGAGAAACTACAAAATTTCTGACGATGTCATTCGCTACATTGTCGTCAATAACGACAATTTGTAGGAGGGGGATTCCATGAATCACGTCGTACTAATCGGAAGATTGACTAGAGATCCGGAATTGCGTTATGTTTCCGGTTCGGGAACGGCCGTAGCGCAGTTTACACTGGCGGTAGACAAGCAGTTGTCGCGCGATAAAAAGCAGCAGTTTGAACAACAGGGCAAACCGACTGCCGACTTTATTCGCATCGTCGTGTGGGGCAAGCAGGCTGAGAATTGTGCAAACTATCTTAAGAAGGGAAGACTCGTCGCCGTACACGGCTCGATCAATGTGTCTTCTTATAAGAACAACAATGGCGAAACGCGCTATTCTACTGACGTCGTCGCCAATAACGTACAGTTTCTCGAATGGGGTGACCGCAATAACGAAAATCGGTCAAATGTGCAGAGGCGACAAAACAACCAGTCAAATGACGCCTTCGGTGCCTTTGATAATGACTTTTCAAACGATTATCAATCCATCGAAGACGAAGATGACATTCCATTTTAATTAAAGGAGGCTCACCATGGCTTTTAAGAGACGCTCAAGAAAAAAAGTTTGCCATTTTTGTCAGGATAAAGTCGAATACATCGATTACAAAGATACTGGCAAGTTGAGCAGATATGTATCTGATCGCGGCAAGATTTTACCTAGACGTGTAACGGGAACATGTGCGAAACACCAACGCGCTGTGACTACAGCGATTAAGCGCGCTAGAATAGTAGCACTGATGCCGTTTTCAAGAGATTAGTTCTTTTGGGAGTGACGAATTCGCGTCACTCCTTTTTAGTTGCAAGAATTAGTTGCAAGAAATTTTATTGTTATGTGGCACTTAAGCGGTTATAATAGTAACATGGTAGTTTGCGAGGTGCCGCTAGATTTTATAACGTGCCATTGCCGATTGCCGAATATGGCACTTAACGGAGCAGACATGCGCAAAGATAATATAATGAAAGAATACTCAGTATTTATATTGATTACCGCGGGCATATTATTTGTCAGTTCGCTGATTGGAGACGGTATTTTGTTGGCAATTGCCCTACCGCTCGTCATTGCACTTTTTAGTTATCGCAATGAAATGCGTCACAGCGTCGTATTTGTAATAATGGCGGCAATTGTCGCGCTGGCGTTTTCCAGTATAGTCTGGTTGTTTATCATGACGATATACGGCGTAATGGGCATTTTGACGGGGCGCTATATAAAACAGGCAAGGCGCCACGAAAAGGCGGTAATGTCAATTTTTATCAGCGCGATGATTGGCGTGGTCGTACTGCTCTTTGCCATGCAAGGGCTAGTTGCCGACATTGGCATTGGCGAACTCGTGCGCGAGCAGATTCAAGCTGTTCAGTTACCGGCGCAAATGTTAGATCAGCTTAAGGCTGCCAATCCGGGACTGGAGGCCGAAGTCGGCAGTTTAGAGGAGGGCATTAAGCAGGTGACACTGGCGATGTTGCCGGTGATCATTGCGGTAATGATGTTTTTTAACTGTCTTGCCGTCTATATATTTACGCTTTTTATACTGCGTTTGATGCGCTATAAAACGCTGCCGTTGATTAAATTGTCGCGCCTGCGTTTGCCCGGCAATCCAATGGCGGGGACGACCTGTATCATCATCATTAGTCTGCTGCTTTCATGGCTTGTGCCGCGGCTGGGCGACACGATTATAATGAATACACTTTATATTGTCGTCTTAATTTTTTCGGTGCAGGGCATTGCAGTTCTTTCGTTTTTTTTGGAGCGTACAAAATTCAATCGCTTTATCAAAGGCGTTCTGTTTGTCGTCGGCTTGTTCTTATTGCAAGTATATGGTCTGGGAATCGTCGGCTGGCTCGACGTCGGCTTTAAAATAAGATATAAAGTGAGTGGGAAGGATCTCAAGTGAAAAAGAAAAAGTTGAACGACATTGCGACGCATTCAATTGTACTCGTCGTCGTTGCGCTAATCGCTTTGGCGATTGTCGCCCTGCGCCAAAATGTGTTTTTGGGCATCGGCATCTTTGCGGTGACGGCATTAATCGTCTATTTAAACATTACACAAAATATTGCGCGGCGCAGAGATATTACGCATTACGTCGAAGCGCTCGCTTCAGATATTGACGATTCGGCACAGCGCGCCGTGCTCGATTTACCGATTCCGATGTTGATTACCGATACGAGCGGTTTAATTCTCTGGTACAATCAGCAGATGAGCGATGTACTGGACGGGGTCGAACTGTTTGACAAGGAAATTACTGCAGTCATCACCGGTTTGTCACTTGAACAACTGGTTGAAAAGGGTAGTTTGGAAATGCGTATCGGCGAAAACTACTATCGGCTCGACGTGCAGACAGTGAGCAGTGAAAGCGATAGCAAGCGAACGCTAATCAATATATACTTTCGAAATATTAGCGATTTTAAGCGCCTGCAGACGATGTACGGCGACAAGCGCAGCACAGTCGCCCTAATGCAAGTAGACAACTATGACGATGTTATTAATGACACCAAAGAGGACAAGCGCCCCTTTGTAACTGCGGAAATAGATAAAAAGATTAACATATGGTCGTCGCGCATGAACGGCATCCTCAAAAAAGTCGACAAGGATAAGTACTTTGTCATCTTTGAACGCAAGTATTTAAGTATTTTAGAAACCAAAAAATTTGCCATTTTGGACGAAATCCGCAGCATTGACATGGGCAATCAAATTGCGCCGACGCTCAGCATTGGCGTTTCGACGACGGGTAATGGGCTAATGCGGATTGAGGAAAATGCCGCTTCGGCGTTGGAACTGGCGCTCGGTCGCGGCGGCGATCAGGCGGTCGTCAAAAAGACCGCCGACTTTGAATTCTACGGCGGCAAGACCAAGGCGGTAGAAAAGCGCAATAAAGTAAAAGCGCGAATTATTGCCCACGCGCTAAGACCCATTATCGATGAAAGTCAACGCGTTTATATCATGGGGCACACTTTTCCCGACATGGACTCGTACGGTTCGGCAATTGGCATTCACCAGGCGGTCATTAACCGCGGCAAGCCGGCATATATCGTGCTCGGCGCGGTCGGCGAAACGATTCGGACGATACACGAGCGCTTTTCCGATGACGACGCCTTTCACTTTATATCGCCGGAGGAGGCGCTGGAAGCCTTTCAGGACGAAGATTTATTGGTCGTCGTCGATACGCATCGACCGTCTTTTACAGAATCGCCTGAATTGGAGGCGCGCGCGCTGCGCAAGGTGTTAATCGACCACCACAGACGCGGCAAAGAGTTTATCGAAAACACGCTGTTGACTTATTTAGAACCTTACGCGTCGAGTGCCAGCGAACTGGTAACCGAAGTTTTACAATACATGGAGCGCAAAGTGACCATTGAAAAACGCGTCGCCGAAGCGCTGTTGGCGGGCATTTTTGTCGACACGAAAAACTTTACGGTAAAGACGGGTGTGCGCACCTTTGAATCGGCTGCTATTCTGCGTCGCTACGGCGCCGATACGACTGAGGTCAAGGGACTCTTTAAAGACGATTTAGAAAGCTTTGTGGCGCGTTCCAATATCGTCAGCAATGCCGAAATGGTCCATCCCGGCGTGGCGCTGTCGACCAGCGACGACAGCATTGCCAACGGTCGCTTGATAGGTGCACAGGGGGCGGATAGCCTCCTCAATATCCGCGGCGTCAAGGCGGCATTTGTACTGGTGCGCGGCGAAGACCAAATCTTTATGAGCGGACGCTCGCACGGCGATGTCAACGTTCAAATCATTGCCGAAAAATTGGGCGGTGGCGGTCATTTAACCGGTTCCGGCGCGCAGTTTGAAAATATAGAAATGGAACAGGCCAAGGCCGAGTTGATAGATGTAATCAAACAATACTTTGAGGAGGAAGACTAATGAAAGTCATTTTATTGAAAGATGTAAAGGGGACCGGTAAACGCGGCGATGTGAAAGAAGTCAGCGACGGTCACGCCAGAAATTTTTTAATTCCCAAGGGCTTGGCGCGCGCAGCCACATCGTCTAGCTTGAGCGAACACAAACACCAACAAGCCAGCGAAAAGAAGCGCAAGGCAGAGGAGTTGAGCGAGGCAAAGCAGTTGGCGGAAGAATTGTCTAAAGTGGAATTGAAACTCTTTTCTAAGGCCGGTGAAGGCGGCAGATTATTCGGTTCAATTACATCTAAGGAAATTGCCGAGCAACTCGAAGAGCAGCACGGCATAAAAATAGATAAGCGCAAGATTCAACTGGAGCACGGCATTAAAGCGCTTGGCGTAACTGCGGTCGACATTAAGATATATACGGGCGTCGTCGCAACGGTAAAGGTCAACGTCGTAGAAGCTAACTAGGAGTCAGTATGGAAGGGCGAATTCCCCCACACAGTGAAATTGCCGAACAATCCTTGCTCGGCGCGATGATTCTGGATGCGCAGGCAATTGACGAGGCGATAGAAATACTGGCGCCGGAGGCATTTTATAATCAGTCGCACAGCATTATTTGCAATGCGATTTATGAACTCTATAATAGAAATAAGCCGGTCGATATCATTACGCTTTCCGATTTTTTGGGAACGACCGGCAAACTAGAGGCGGTCGGCGGCATTCCCTACTTGACCGAACTCACCGATAAGGGCATCATTACGACAAATGCCATGACGCACGCCCAAATCATCGACGAAAAATACACCTTGCGTCAGTTGATTAAAGCGGCTTCCAGCATCATGGAAAACGGCTATTCCGAAATCGACACCGGCGAGTTAATCGAGCATGCCGAACAGCAGATATTTGCGATTACACAGCGCCGCAGCAAGCAGGGGTTTGTGCACATCGGCGAGGTGCTCAACAGTTCGCTCGATCGCATAACAGAGCTGTTTTCTCAGTCCGATGAATTGACCGGTACGACGACCGGTCTAATCGACTTGGACAGGACGACGTCGGGACTGCAAAAGTCAGATTTGGTGTTGTTGGCAGCGCGTCCCTCAATGGGTAAAACTGCTTTGGGCTTAAACATTTGCCGCAATGCCGCTATAAAGAGCGACGCCACGGTTGCCATGTTTAGTCTGGAAATGGCTAAAGAACAGTACATCGAAAGAATGATAGCCGCCGAATCAATGATTCCGCTCAACAACTTAAAGACCGGTCAATTGGAAGACGAGCACTGGAGTCAATTGGTGACGGCGGTGGCAAAGCTGTCCGATACCAACATTTACATCGACGATACGGCAATGCTGACGGTCGGTGAAATCAGGTCAAAGTGCCGTCGCCTAAAAATGGAAAAGGGACTCGACATCATATTAATCGACTACTTGCAGTTGATGGGCGGTACAAAGGCGGAAAATAGACAGCAGGAAATATCGAATATATCGCGCGGTTTAAAGGCGATTGCGCGCGAGTTCGAATGCCCGGTATTGGCGCTTTCGCAATTGTCGCGTGCGCCCGAGCAGCGTTCCGACCACCGACCGATGTTATCTGACTTAAGGGAGTCCGGTGCGATTGAGCAAGATGCCGATATCGTCATGTTCTTGTACCGCGACGAGTATTATAATAAAGACAAAGAAGAAGTTAAAAACAAGGCGGAGTTGATTATTGCCAAGCATCGTAATGGCGAAACCGGTACGGTTGAACTACATTGGATGGGGCAATATCAGTTATTCCGCGATTTGGCTAAATAACCAAAAGATATTGCGCTATAGTTGAAACGAAAGAGGTGAAAAATGGCAGTTGTGGTAATTGTCGGCGCTCAATGGGGCGACGAAGGAAAGGGTAAGTTTATTGACTATTTGGCGAGTGAAGCCGATGTCGTGGTGCGTGGACAAGGTGGTAATAACGCCGGTCACACAGTGGTGGTTGGCGATAAAAAGTATGCGCTTCACTTAATCCCTTCCGGTATTTTATACGAGAATACGGCAAATGTGTTGGGCAACGGCATTGTCTTCGACCCGCGCGGCTTCTTTGAGGAGTACGACGCACTGCAGCGCGAGGGCGTCCAAGTTGACCAAATTAAGGTTAGTCAAAGAGCACATGTCGTCTTTCCCTATCATAGAGAACTGGACGCACTTTCTGAAGAAAAAAAGGGCGCATCTAAAATCGGAACGACTAAAAAGGGCATTGGTCCCTGTTATATGGACAAGGTCGAACGCACCGGCATTCGCGTTGGCGACATGCTCGAAGAAGCCGACTTCGCCGTCAAGTTGCGCGCCCAGGTAGAGCGCAAAAACCACATTGCCAAGGCGCTTTACGGCGTTGAACCATTTGATTTTGAAGCGATTTTTAGCGAGTATAAGGCATATGCGGAGCGCCTAAAGCCAATGACCTGTGATACGGTTGCCTATTTGAACGACCAATATGAAGACGGTAAAAACATTTTGTTAGAAGGGGCACAGGGCACTTTGCTTGACATCGACCTCGGAACCTATCCGTTTGTCACCAGTTCGCATCCGACGGCGGGTGGTTTTACCGTCGGTACCGGTTTGGCAGCGACGCGCATCGACGAAGTGTTAGGCATTACTAAGGCATATACGACGCGCGTCGGCGCTGGACCTTTTGTCACCGAGCAAGACAATGAAATCGGCGACAGAATTCGCACGCAGGGCAATGAATTTGGCGTCACGACGGGTCGCCCGCGCCGCTGTGGCTGGCTCGACTTGGTCATCGTCAGACACGCTGTGAGAGTTAACGGATTGACGGCGATTGCACTTTCGTTGCTCGACGTCTTGAGTGGTTTTGACGAAATTAAGCTGTGCCGCGCCTACCGCATTGACGGCAAAGAAACGCTCGATTTCCCCGCCGACTTAAAAGAATTGGCAAAAGCCGAGCCGGTCTACGAGACGTTTACCGGTTGGCAGGAAGATATTACCGGTTGTACGAAATATGAAGACCTACCGGAGAACGCCAAGCGCTATATCTCGTTTATCGAAGAATTTTTAGGCGTTCCCGCCGCATTTATATCAGTTGGACCAAAGCGTTCGCAAACGATTATCCGACAAAAGTTATTCTAATAATTATTATCACTTAGACGATTTGCAACAGCGGCTGGATTATTCCAACGTTCGATGCGGTTTTACGCCTTTTGCGAATCGTCTGGGCGAGGATCGTCGTTACAGATTTGGATTGTAGTCGTTCTGGAGGGCTGGTGAAAACAAAAGTACTCGGTATAACATTTGCAATTCTCTCTGCGGTCGTCTTCGGCGTAATGCCCTTGTTGACCAAGTTGCTCTATCAAATGGGCTGTAATGCAATTAGCGTTCCCTTTTATCGCTATTTAATTATCGCAATTGCGTTTGCGCTTTACATGCACTACAAGGGCGTGTCTTTTAAGCTACAAAAAAGCGCGCCCTGGCAAGTGATGGTGACTGCCTTTTTTGGCGTTTACGTTACAGTTGTGTTTTTATTTAAATCCTATTATTTAATCCCCTCTGGCGTCGCGACGACGGTTCACTTTCTTTATCCCGTTATCGTTTCAATTGGCGGCGTTATTGTTTCTAAAAGGGTTGGCCACCCTCTAAAGTATTTGGCATTGGCGCTTTCCATCATCGGCATATTTTTGTTGTTTGAGATTAGCGGCGACGTCAACTGGCTGGGAATCGTACTCTGCTTAATTGCCGCAGGTGGCTTTGCCGCCTATATTTTGTTTATCGAGTATTCCAATTTAAAATACGAAAACTCACTTGTTTTGGCTTTTTACTTTAACGTGTTAGGCGTTCTTTTCTTTGGCGTGCATGGTCTAATCACAGGTGAACTAGCATTCAATTATCCGCTGCGGGCTTGGGGCTTGCTGTTAATTTTCGCCTTTTTAGTTGGCGTTGGCGGCAGCCTTGCTTTTCAAATTGCAATTGGTTATATCGGCGGGCAAAGCGCCTCTATTTTAAGTACAGTTGAACCGATAACCAGCATTGTGCTTGGCGCGCTCGTGCTCGACGAAGCTATGAATTATAAAATGGCAATTGGCATGGCGTTAATTATTATTGCTGCGCTTATCGTCATTGTGCTACAGGGCTATGATGATGTGCCTAAAGGGGGATGACCCCATATTGTCGTAGGTAAGTGGTGAAATATGGAAAACATTAAGATTGTTGCAAAAGATGGTTTTTCACTCGACGCTGTAATTAGCGTGCCACAAAACGCCCGTGCAATTGTGCAGGTTGTGCACGGCGCCTATGAAGACAAAGTGCGTTATCAAAAACTGTTTGACGTATTAATTGAATCCGGTTATGGCATAATTGCTGCCGATCACCGCGGGCACGGCAAATCTATTTCGCCCGAAAATCCGCGCGGTTTAATGCCCTCGGTCAGCCGGTTGATTAGCGATATGGTATCGGTGACCAATTACGTACACGAGCACTATCCCGGAATGCCGGTCTATATGTTTGCCCATTCGATGGGGTCGATGTTTGCGCGCATTTATCTGCAAGAACACGATACCTTAATAGAAAAGTTAATTATGTCGGGTACGGTCAGACATACTAAGCTGACGCCACTCGGTTTTGCCTTGACCAGAATCGCGATGCTCTTTCAGGGCGAAATGGGCACCAATCCGCTAATTTGTTATCTAGGTGACGGTTTTCAGCGCAAAAATAGCATGGTGAGCGACGATTATCAGGATAGCGACGCTGAAGAAAACGTCTATGTCGACTTGGGCTACTATTGTAATAAGGGCTACGATGTGATGTGTGCAGCCAATTGGGCGCTGCGCAAGTACTCCAAGTACCGTTGCCAAAATCCGGAATTGGCAATTGCCTCGATGACCGGCGAAGGCGACCCGATGCCGGGAGGCAAGCGCGGTTTAAAGACGATTAAAAACGACTTGATCAACTACGGTTATAAAAACGTCAGCATAAAAACCTACAACGGCTTAAATCATGAAATCGTCAACGAAGACAAGGGTGAAGTATTAAAGGACATCGTCAAGTTTTACGACTGGTCTAACTACAGACGTAATAAAAAGTAATAGGTAAAGAATTGCGATGGTGTGTCCGCGGCATGCCGTCGTTTTTATTTGCGCTATTTTGCTTGACAAACGCGCTAAAAGGTAATATGCTTGTATTAATAACCCCCTACCGTAGGGGGTGGGCATAAGGAGATTTTATGAGTAAAAAAATATTAATTGTAGGCGGTGTGGCGGGTGGCGCTTCGACGGCTGCTAGACTGCGACGAATGGATGAAACGGCAGAGATTATTCTGTTTGAAAAGGGCAATTACATTTCGTTTGCAAATTGTGGGCTGCCCTATTATATTGGCGAAACGATTAAGCAACGCGACTCGTTGCTACTTCAGACGCCGGAAGAGTTTAATGGTCAGTTTAACGTCGACGTCAGGGTCGGCAACAAGGTTCTGTCAATCGATCGCGCTAAAAAAACTGTAGAAGTAGAGCGCGTCGAGAGCGGCGAAAAATATACCGAAAGCTATGACGTATTGGTGTTGTCGCCGGGTTCGACGCCGCTTAGACCGCCGATTCCGGGCATTGATGCGCCCAATATTTTTACGCTTTGGGACATTCCGGACACCGATCGCATTAAGTCCTATGTCGACGATCAAAGGCCGCATCGCGCAGCGGTTATCGGCGGTGGATTTATCGGTATAGAAATGGCTGAAAATCTATCTGAACGCGGTATTCACGTCTCTTTAATTGAAAAAATGGATCAGGTTATGGCGCCGGTCGACAAGGACATGGCGGAAATCATTCACCATCACTTGAGCGACCAGGGAGTCAGTTTATTCGTAGGCGATGGCGTGACAAAGTTTGAGTACAACAACGGCACGACGACGATTTATTTGGAAAGTGGCAAGACGGTCGACGCCGAAATCGTCATGCTGTCGATTGGCGTTCGTCCACAAACCGAGCTCGCCAAACAAGCTGGTTTGGAGTTAAATCAGCGCGGTGGCATCAAAGTAAACGACGATATGCTGACGAGCGATCCGAGCATTTATGCCGTGGGTGACGCGGTAGAAATCGAGGACTTTAACACCAAGCAGCCGACGATGGTACCGCTCGCCGGTCCCGCCAATAAACAGGGCCGCATCGCCGCCAACAACATCGCCGGTATCAAAGATGTCTATATGGGCACTCAGGGTACGTCGATTGCAAAGGTGTATGATTTGACGGTCGCCGGCACCGGGCTAAATGAAAAGCAACTCATTAGAATGGGAAAGAAAATAAAAGAGGATTACCACGCCATTATCATTCACTCTAAGTCCAATGCCGGCTACTACCCGGGCGCAATTCCGATGGTAATCAAGCTGGTATTCGATTTGAACGGTAAAGTCTTGGGCGCGCAAATCGTCGGCTACGTCGGCGTCGACAAGCGCATTGACGTCTTGGCGACGGCAATTCGACTCGGCGCAACAGTTGAAAATCTAACCGATTTAGAGCTCGCCTATGCGCCGCCCTATGGTTCGGCTAAAGATCCGGTCAACATGATAGGTTTTGTCGCGCAAAATGTATTGACCGATAAAATGGACTACGTCTTTGCGCACCAGTTAAAAGAAATGGATTTAAAGGACGTCGTCGTTTTGGACGTGCGCAACGAAGAAGAGCGCATGGTGGGTTACATTGAAAACTCACTCAACATTCCGCTCGATCAATTGCGCGGGCGGCTTTCTGAGCTGGATCGCGACAAACAGATTATCGTCTATTGCGCAGTCGGTCAACGCGGCTACTTGGGCACGCGCATTTTAATGCAAAACGGCTTTAAAGACGTCAAGAACTTATTGGGCGGCTATACGTCGTACGGCTACGTCTTTGAGCCCTGCGAGTTCTGTGAGCCGCCGACGCTGGAAACTTTAAAGGGCAAGTACGACGATGCCGGCTTTCCGACTGTTAAAAACGAAAACTCAGACGTCAACTACGAAATAGACGCCTGCGGTCTGCAGTGTCCCGGTCCGATTATGAAAGTCTATAAAAAAATGGACGACATGAAGAAGGGCGAAGTGCTGCGCGTCGTCGCCTCCGATCCCGGTTTTGCCAAGGATATCAAGAGTTGGTGCAGTAGTACCGGCAACGTGCTAATCGACAACGGCAAGCAAGATCACAGTTTTTACGCCGTCATTCGAAAGGGTGAGGTATTAGATGCGCCAAAGACGTCGCGCCGCGCTAACGACAAGGCGATGATCGTCTTTAGCGATGATTTAGACAAGGCGATTGCCACGTTTATCATCGCCAACGGTGCCGCATCGATGGGCAGAAAGGTGACGCTGTTCTTTACGTTTTGGGGTATCAATGTCGTTCGCAAGCAACAGAGCGTAGCCGTTAAAAAAGACTTTATCAGCAATATGTTCGGCAAAATGATGCCGCGCGGCACGCGTAAATTGGGCTTGTCGAAGATGAATATGGGCGGCATGGGCGCCAAGATGATTCGCGGCATTATGAAAAAGCACAATGTCGATTCGCTGGAACAGCTCATGCAGCAGGCAATGGATAACGGCGTAAAATTTGTCGTCTGTAATATGTCGATGGAATTGTTGGGGTTGCATCCCGATGAACTGATCGACGGCGTCGAATACGGCGGCGTTGCATCGTACTTGGGAGCGGCAGAAGATTCGGATATGAGTTTGTTTATTTAACTCGCTTTAGGAGTACATAATGAAAAAGTTAATCAGTATAGTATTGGTCGCGCTGTTGGCAATTGGCTTTGCCGGCTGCGCGCCGCAAGAAACAGTAAAAGAGACTACAACGACAGTGTCGACGACGGAAAAAGTTGATCAGAGCACTGAACAGAGCAGCGCGCCAGAAATTGAAGAGGGCAACTTAATCGGTCAGTTGGCTTACGATTTTGAATTAAAGGATTTGGATGGAAATCTAATTAAGCTGAGCGATTACAGGGGGAAGACCGTCGTCTTGAACTTCTTTGCGACGTGGTGTGGACCGTGTCAAGTTGAAACGCCGCACCTCAATGAAGTGTATTTGGATTTACAAGACCAAGACGTAGCTGTACTATCGGTAAATTTAACTGCTTCACGCAACGACGAAGCAGAAGCGGTCGTCGAATTTGCCAACAGCTATGACGTCGCGTTTCCAATCGTTTTGGACGAAGAGAGTAAAGTTGCCGAAAAGTATCGCATAAGATCGATTCCAACAAATTACTTTATTAATCCGAACGGCGTTATTCATCAAGTCTTTTCCGGCGCACTTAACAAAGAGCGCTTTATCGAACTCATTGAAGAGGCTAAAACTGGAGAATAAAATGGATAATTCAAAACAAAAAATTCTCAATCGGCTCAAGACCATTAAGGGACATATTGCCGGCATTGAAAAAATGGTCGAGCAAGATAAGCCCTGTTCTGAAGTGCTCGTGCAGATTTCGGCAGTTAAGTCGAGCGTGCATAAAGTCGGCGTGGCGGCGATAGAGCAAAACGCCCTACACTGCCTGCAAGATAACGGCTTGGACGACGAGACGCGCCGCGAACTAGAACGCGTTTTAAAACTGTTTTTGGATTATACAAAGTAACCCCAGATTATTCACACTACTACACAAAAATCGCCTCAATCTTTGGAATATCTGCTTAAAGAGGAACAGCCTTTCGCTGTTTGCCGCGCTATGCGTGTCAAAACAGCTTGCGACGCGGTTGAAAACAAAATGTTTTCAACTTATATCCTCAAATCTTATAGCGCTTTTTGCGCACTGGCGCGAATATTCTGGAGTAAAAGGCGTTATAATTTGAGGACGACGATTGGGCTAGGAGGCACAATGAGCAAACGACGCGCATTGTTATCAATGGTATTGGCATCGGTCTTTTGGAGTATTGCCGGATTGTTTATAAAGCAAATATCGTGGCATCCGTTGGCGATTGCCGGCTTGCGCAGCTTGATAAGTGGCGTTTTTCTGTTTATATTTATCGATAAAAAGAAAATTCGCATCGACAAGACAATCTTATTGGGCGGTTTAATGTATACCTTGGTAGCCGGTTTATTCGTCACGGCAAATAAGCTCACTACGACGACCAATGCGATACTATTGCAGTTTACGGCGCCGATATGGGTAATTGTAATAAGCGTTCTGTTTTTGCACAAGCGCTTTGATAAAGAAGATATCCTCGCCGTGTTGGCGGTTGCCGCGGGCATGATTTTATTCTTCTTTGGCGATCTCGAAATGGGTGGTATATTGGGTAACTTTTTGGCGATTGGCGCCGGCGTCGCGCTGGCGGTAATGCTATTAATCATGCGCAAAGCCGATGACGTCGACCCGCTCTTAGTACCGGTCTTGGGCAATTTTATGTTGTTCGCGTTTATGTTGCCCTTTTTATTGCTATTCCCACCGACGCCGAGCTATGTCAACGTCGTCAATATTATCGTATTGGGCGTTTTACAACTGGGCATGGGCTATCTTTTGTTTTCTATCGCAGTGCCCTATGTCACCACATTGGAAGCTTCTTTAATCATGGTAATAGAGCCGTTGATGAGTCCTGTATGGGTGTTTTTATTTCTCGGCGAAGCGCCGACCTTTTATTCAGTGATAGGCGGTGCAATTGTCGTCTTGACAGTGCTGACATACCAAATAAGGGGTCTTAAATCTAAAGCGCCCGGTGGTAAATAGCATTATAGAATCGGTTGTTGACAACGAAAAACAAGTCGCTATAATGTATTTTGATTAGTATTAATTTTGGTATCTGTTCAGTCAATTTGTCATTTCGAGTGAAGGTGTAGCCGTAATCGAGAAATCTCGGGTTTTAAAAGCGAGATCTCTCCACTGCACTGGCGTTTCGGTCGAGATGACACGATGGCTGCACTATTCGACTGAACAGTTACTAATTTTGTAATCATTTAAAATTTTTTTCTAAAGGTGTTTTTAATGGTTTCAAGTGGGTATTAAGAGTTTAACTGTAATTATTCAGTTGAATTTGTCATCTCGATTTGTGTGGAGAGGTTTCGAGTTTGATATTTTCAATTCGAGGTATTCGATAGCGCTCGATGCGCTTCACTCGAAATGCTATGGCATTTCAATGAGACTGAATAGTTGCGTTTAGTTAATTTTTAAGGAGGAGTATAATGCAACAGTATGAATGTGAACCATGTGGTTATGTTTATGACCCAGAAGTAGGCGATCCGGATGGCGGTATTGCTCCGGGAACACCGTTTGAAGACATTCCAGATGATTGGGTATGCCCAATTTGTGGCGTAGGCAAGGATATGTTCCAACCGGTATAAGAGAAAAGGTTAAAAAAATGAGACAAGTGACAGACGATGTAGCAAAATATTTGAGACAAAGGGGTATTAGACCTTCTGTACAACGCATACAGATCTTCGAATACTTGCAACATGCCGATCATCACCCGACGGTTGATGACATATATCGTCATCTTGCTCCGGAAGTGCCGACGCTATCAAAGACTACGGTATATAATACCTTGAGTCTGTTTGTCGAAAGGGGATTAATCATCCAAATTTCGATAGACGGTAGCGAGTCGCGCTATGACGCAAGAGTTGATAATCACGGTCACTTTATGTGTGAAAGATGTGGTGAAGTCATTGACTTCACCGCTGATTTTTCAGGCATTATTGGCGGTCAATTAGACGGGTTTGCGATAAATCAGAAGCATCTTTACTTGAAAGGTGTCTGTTTGACTTGTCAAAAAATTTACAGCCAATAGCGCTGCCTTGTCCTCTTGGCGGACCTGTTTTAGTTTCAATACATGATAAGTGTTTTTTATATATGGAGGTTAATATGTTAAAAGAGCGAATGAATCAAGCTTTAAGCGAGCAGATAAACAGAGAATTTTACTCTGCTTATTTGTATCTAGCAATGTCGGTTTATTTTGAAGACAAAAATTTACCGGGTTTTGCCAATTGGATGCGCGTACAGTTTCAAGAGGAACAGTTTCACGCCTTTAAGTTCTTCGATTACGTTCACGAGCGCGGTGGCAAGGTGACTCTAGATAGCATCGCCAAGCCAGAAGTCAAATTTGACGGCATTATCGACGTTTACGAAGAGACGTTAAAGCACGAAAAAATGATCACTAAAAGCGTTGAAGAATTAATGGATTTGGCGATTGAAGAAAAGGATTATGCAACGCAGAGCTTTTTACACTGGTTTATAGACGAGCAGGTTGAAGAAGAGGCCACCGTAGAAGAGATTATCAACCAGCTTAAAATGGTTGACGGAAAAGGTCAAGCTATTCTTATGTTTGATAGACAGTTTAAGACAAAGCAGTTTGTTCCACCTTCAAAATAATCAAATCGATCAATTTGAAGTGCAAGGTAAAAAAGCGGTTTGGATGTTTAGGCATTCAGGCCGTTTTTTTGTATCGTCTTTCGCTTTTTGGTTTTGTAGTGGGCAGCCATCAATAATCTCTAATGTGCCTTGCAAAGCATAGAATAAAAAAGTATACTAAAAGTATAAACATACGATGAGGAGGACTTGTTTTTATGAATAGAGAACGCATTCTTAAAACATTTTTTGAGTTAGTTCAAATCGATAGCGAGACCGGTGACGAAAAGGCGGTAGCCGAGTATTTGGAAAAGGTCTTAAAGTCACTTGGGTTTTCGGTTAGCTACGATGACGCCAATGAGAAATTTCCATCGAATACGGGTAATTTAATCGCCAAGCGCGGCGATACGACAGCGCCTGAATGCCTGTTATTATCAGCGCATATGGATACGGTGGTACCCGGCAAAGGCGTAAAGCCGTCGGTTGAGGGGGACTATATCGTCAGCGACGGAAGCACAATTTTGGGGGGAGACGACAAAGCTGGCATAACTGCAATAATTGAGGGCATTCAGCTTGCCGATCGGAGCGGCGCCAAAATCAGACCGCTCGAAATCGTCTTTTGCATTGCCGAAGAGGGCGGACTAAATGGTTCGAGATATTTGGATTACAGTAAGGTCGACGCCAAGCGCGCACTGGTGTTCGACAGCGGCGGCGAGGTCGGAAATATTATTACGCGCGGTCCCGGACAAGATAAAATTGACGTAATTGTAAAAGGCAAAGCGGCGCACGCCGGCGTGGCGCCGGAAACTGGCATCAGTGCAATTCAAGTTGCCAGTGAGGCGATCAGCAAGATGAAATTATTGCGCATCGACGACGACACCACTGCCAATATCGGCATTATTCAGGGTGGCGAGGCGACTAATATCGTCTGTTCTGAAGTCGTCGTTAAAGCCGAAGCGCGTTCTCGTTCTGAAGAAAAGTTAAATGCGCAGACGGCGCACATGGTAGATTGCTTTAAGCGCGCTGCAGCGGAGAATGGCACAGAAGTTAAAATAGACGTCGCGCGCGTCTATCAGTCGTTTTCTATCGAAGACGATAGCGAAATAGTTAAACTCGTCAGCGAGGCGATGGCGCGCATTGACGTGGTCCCCAATTGCGTAGCCTCGGGCGGCGGTTCGGACACAAATAATTACAATAAAAATGGCATAGCAGCCGTCAACATAGCCGTTGGTATGGAACGCGTACACACGGTGCGCGAGCGCATTAAAGTGGAGAGCTTGTTGCGGTCGACCGAATTGGTTGCCGAATTGGTTAAGGAGGTCTAAATGGATTATACTAGGGAGAGAATAGTAGCAATTCTTAAAGAGCACGTACATTCTGACAGCTTGCAAAAACACAGTTATGCGGTCGAGGGCGGTATGGCGGCGTATGCAAAATACTTTGGTGAGGACGAGGCGAAATATCGCGCCGTAGGTCTTTTGCACGACTGGGATTACGAAGAATATCCCGAAACGCATCCGGCGTTGGGCGTGCAGTGGCTAGCCGAGCGCGGCTTTGACGACGAGTTTGTGCAGGCCGTCAAGGGGCACGCTGAACACGATGTCGCCGAGCGACCGACCAATATTGCCAAGGCGCTGTTTGCGGTCGACGAATTATCCAGTTTTATCGTCGCCGTCGCCCTGATGCGACCAACCCATTTTGAGGGCATGAAGGTAAAGTCAGTTACCAAAAAATTAAAAGATAAGCGTTTTGCGGCTGCTGTTAATCGCGATGAAATAAAACAGGGCGCCGCTGAGCTGGGCGTAGAGATGAACGAACACATTGCCCGCGTCATCGCGGGGCTACAAGAGCATCAGGCGTTTTTGGAGGGCGTTGGTCAGTCCTTAGTTTGATGCCCAGACTGCTGAGAATGGCCGATTTCTTTGTTGCGGCATTTTGTCATGTCGATGTTACCGGAAAAATATCCGGACGCGAACTCGTGAGCCGTAATTGCGCAGCAATTATTGTGAGTAGCTGATGTCGTTCCGCAATTTGGGTTCACTAGGAATACGGTGGAGGAGCTGACTGCACATAGAATTGAAACGAGTTTTTGCTTTTTCTGTCATTTCGACCGACTGTAGGGAGTGGAGAAATCTCGGGTTTGCGAATTGCTTTTATAAGGAGGAATTATGTTAACATTACCTAGTAAGATAACACTGGCACACTTGCCGACGCCAATTGAGAAATTAAAAGGCAATTACGGTGCCAATCTTTACGTTAAGCGCGACGATTTAACCGGCATGGAAATTTCCGGCAACAAGGTGCGCAAGTTAGAATACCTTGTGCAGGACGCCAAACAAAAGGGCTATGATGTATTGATTACCTGCGGCGGCACGCAGTCCAATCACGCCAGAGCAACTGCGGTGGCAGCTGCCAAAGTCGGCATGAAGGCACATTTGGTATTGCGCCACGAGGGCGATTTGCCGCGCCGCGGCAACGTCTTTATCGAACAGCAATTCGGCGCCAAAATCACGACGATTAGTGCCGAACAGTTTAAGGATGTCGAACAGATTATGGACGAATTGGCGGCTGAATACGCTAAGGTCGGCGTCAAGGCTTACCCGATTCGGGTCGGTGCTTCAAACGCCATTGGCAACTTTGGCTATCTCAATGCCTTTAATGAAATATTAGAAGATGAAAAGCGCTATGGTGTAAAATTCGATACCATCGTCTGTACGGTGGGGTCGGGCGGCACTTATTCCGGACTGTTTTTGGGCAATTATTTAAGCGGTGCCAACAAGCGCATCGTCGGCGTCAACATTTGCGATTCGGCAGAGTTCTTTAAAGACGAAATTTTTCGCATTGCCAATCGCAGCTTAAAACTATTGGATAAACCGGCAAATCTCACTAGAGATCAATTTGAAATCGTCGACGGCTTTGTCGGTCGCGGCTATGCCTTGTCGACAACTGAAGAGATCGACTTTATCAAGCGCGTCATCAGAGAAGAGGCGATTTTATTCGACCCCGTCTACACTGGCAAGGCGTTTAGAGGGCTCGTAACGACGCTTAAAAACGAACCAAAAAAAATTGTCGACAAGCCGACTGATAATGTCTTGTTTATCCACACTGGCGGGTTGTTTGCTGTATTTTCCAAAGAAGACTTATTTTACTAAATTTACTCAGACAGTAGACAAATGCCCAAACTTTGTTGCTGCGCAAAATTTAGGTAATCACGTATTGATTTATACGCTCATCCCAAAATTTTGCGCGCGCCTCGAACTTGAACATTTTCTGCAGTCTGGAGATTATTGCCTTGCATTTTATGGTTTTGAATTTGACTGATTGTCATTTCGAGCGAAGCAACGAAGTTGCGAAGTCGAGAAATCTCGGTGTACGACGGGCATGCCGTTAGTCTGTGGTGAAAGTCCACAAAGGGCGTAATTGCCGACGAACCTAATAGTGACTCCCAAGGT
>PDWJ01000653.1_pt1 | contig 48950 bp, 45 predicted proteins | sample 1430881 | NCBI WGS metagenome assembly PDWJ01 (sample SAMN01162460, study PRJNA174530) | Oral metagenome, whole genome shotgun sequencing project. | biome: Marine environment; feature: Marine mammal; material: Swab sample of the gingival sulcus; isolation source: swab sample of gingival sulcus...
TTGGTTCGGGTGTACTTCATACTTTGAAGCGATTTGTTGAAGAGTCATTCGCTCCTGAATAGCCTCAATAGCCACTTTGGCTTTAAACTTTGAGGAAAATTTTCGTCGTGTTCTTTTCATGACAGGTAATTTACAATTAATAAATGTTCATTTTCCTGTCCTAAAATTGGGGACTATCTCAGAGCTTCCCAATCTGATTATACATTTTTTCCATCTCACATTAGAAATCCGATATTAGAAGCAGGGAAAAATCTGACTATGATTAGGTTAACTTATAAGGGGCATACACGGCTTATTGAACCGTATTCGATTTCCTTTAAGCGAAGGGGGAATGGCGTGGCACGAGAGTATTTTTATGCATATGACACAACAGGGGGGATGAGTTCAGGTCCAGGCATTAAAACATTTTTACCGGATCGAATTCAATCAATAGAAACTACGGATATAGAGTTTGAACCTCGATTTGAGATGGAATTGTCTAAATCAGTTGAAAGTTCTAGTACTGGATATTTTGGACAATCTTTCGGGAATAAGAAAGTTGGTTATCGTAGAACGTCAATATCAAAACACAGGTACACAATTGAATGCCCTGTATGCAACAGGAGATTTCCTAGGTCGACAAGAACAGCGAAGTTAAATAAACACAAAGACGAATACGGAAATCAATGCTATGGGAATCGTGGAATATTTGTTTAAGCTATACGAACAACTCTCCCTCACCAACACCCAAAGCCTTCGCAATAGCCACAACGGTCGAAATCGAAGTGTTAATTTTCCCAGATTCAATTCTCGCAATCTGAACTTGTGAGATTCCTGCACCCTCAGCCAATTCTTCCTGCGTTAAGTCTTTTTCCAAGCGAATCTTGCGGACGTTTCGTCCGAAGTTTGCCATGACTTCCTTGTTTCTGATCTTGTGCATATAACAAAGTTGTCATATAATCGCTTTGATCCTTATAACAACTTTGTTATATTTAGGTGTGAATTTCTAATTAATACTGACCGTTATGACAAACAAAGAACTCATCATTGCCCTTATCCAGCAGGACTTGAAGCACAGCCAATTAATTTTAGGTTTAGACGACCTTGGATTATCTGCATCCGATAAACACAATTTAGAAATGTTCGACATAGTAGCCAATTTGATGCAAGTGCCCGAAGGGCACATTGAATCAGATTGGGCAAGAGTTTATCTAACATATATGTCAGACAGCAGGGAAGTAGAGATTGATCATTCAACAGCACCAATGCTGCCGTACGCTAAATCATGCTATGCTGCTTTGAGCGAAGTTTTACATTCGAAGAACGCTATGTGAAAGAAGAAAAGAAAAAAGGAGATATCCCTACCAGATAACCGAACGCTGTTTAATCTTGTTTGGCGGTTACACAATGGGCATTTTCGGATATGGGTTTCGAGCCAAACTGGTCATAGTGCATAACGGTCAGAGCTAGGCGACGTGCGGCTCTTTACCAAAATTGTATTTCCGAAGTTACAAATAGATTTGTTAATCCAAAATTGATTTGTCGAAGCGAAAACTCGCATGCGGCCTAGGTTGTGTTATGGTTACTCTTCGTAGATCACTCCCCAAAGACCACCAACATTCAGAGTCTTGTTAAAAATGTCTCCCTTGCTATATGGCGTTTCAGTTTTTAGGCAAATTGTCTTCCCTTTGTACTTTACTTGGATATTGTAAGTTATGTTACCACCACTTATAGACTTTCTGAATCGAGCATGTTGAACAAGTTCCACTGCGATTATTCGCGTGTCGAAGGTGTGATGCTTCTCTATCCCAAACCAGTCATTAGTTTGCATAACTGTTCCGTAAAAAAAGAAACATATTGCGGCTACGGCTAACGCATAACTTGTAACGACATTTTTTAAGTGATTTTTTTGAGAAATTGATTTCTTGCTGTGCCTCTTTGGGAAAGAGTAAAATAGAGAGTGCGTTATTCTTTCTTTAAATATCCAAACAACTATCAGACTTGACGGTAGAGCAATGGTTAGAGTCCACTTAAAAACTTTATGGGATTCTATTGTTTCATATTTCCCGAGCACCCAGAAGAATTGAATTGTAACAATCAGGATAATCACGAAATAAATCCAAGCTCTATATTTTTCGGGTATCATCTTCATTAACCATAACTTACTTATACCAAGCACTAATTTAAAACAAATACACACATATATCCGTCCTTAACATCTATTCGTGCACTACTCGCCAGATTTGTACACGCTTATTTTTTCAATTGGACTCATAACTTTTCTGCTCTCATCGGTAGTTACATGTGTGTAAATCTGTGTTGTCGTTGGGCTACTATGACCCAAAATTTCTTGAATATACCTTAAGTTAGTACCGCCTTCCAATAAATGCGTAGCATAAGAATGCCGCAATGTGTGTAAACTACTTGTTTTCGTGATTTTTGCTCGATGTTTTGCTTTGTGAAATACTCTCCGTAAACTGGAGGCGGAATACTGAAGAGAATCGGAACCATTAAATAGATAAATTTTGGGGCGGTACTGACGGTAATACGATCGCATAACGGTGAGTGCTGTTTCGCTAAGTGGAACAACTCTATCTTTCTTGCCTTTTCCACCTTGTATGAAAATGACCATTCTACTCGAATCAATATTAGCTATCTTTAAGTTGATTAACTCGCCACAACGCAGACCACTTGAGTAAATCAAAACAAGCATGGCTTTGTGTTTTAGGTTATTCGTTACTTGGAATAAGCGCTCAATTTCGTCGAGACTAAAAACAACAGGAAGTGATTTTGAACGAATTGGACGTTGAATCAGGTGGATGTCTAGATTTGTGTTCTCATACCGTTTAAAATATAGTTTGAGCGCATTCACTACTTGGTTTTGATACGAAAACGAAAGTCCTTTCTCAATAATGTAATGGGTGTTGAAGTACTCAATGTCAGTCTTTGTGACGTCAGAAAGTGAAACGGGATAAATGAACTTACTGAATACTCTCAAGGTGTCGCAATAACTCTTTATGGTGTTTTGACTGTAACGACGTTGAATCAAGAATTCCTCGAATTGTAGAATTTGAAATTGGCTCATAGTGGTAGGTTTCCCATTTAATTTAGTCAAAAACAATCATTAAACTGAGCAAGTCGAAACATAAATCTCACACAAAGTAACCTTGGCTTCATTATTGGTTATAGAAATAACGTATCATTGCATGTCAGCTTTTCGAAAGTAAGACGTCACATTAAAAACATCCGTATGAAGTCAATCAAAAAAATAGCATTTGCCCTTGTTGCCGTTCTTGTTTCGGTTCAGTTTTCATTTGCCGAAGGAATCAACTTTCAAGATCTCACCCTAGAAGAAGGGTTGGCAAAAGCTAAAATGGAAAACAAACAAGTCTTTATTGATGTGTACGCGACATGGTGTGGACCGTGTAAGTATTTGTCCAATAATATTTTTGTTGATGAGGATTTGGGCGAATTTATGAATGAAAATTTTGTGAGCTTGAAGCTAGATGGGGAGAAGGGTGACGGTCTCCAATTGATGAATGAGTTCAGCTTAGATTCGTATCCTACCATGTTGTTTTTGAATTCAGAAATGGACTTACTCAAAAAGATTGTGGGTGTTGTAGGTGCAGAGCAAATCGAAGAAGCTGGAAATGCGGTGATGCATCCGGAGGAAACGGTCATCTATCAGTTGGAGCAGAAGTACAAAGCTGGAAATCGAGATCGAGATGTGTTGGCAGCGTATGCCGTGGAACTACTCAATGCCGATCGGGAAATGGAAGCTATCGTAGATGAATTTTTGGAAAAGTATCCAGAGCCAGATTTGGAAGATGAAAACGAATTCTTGGTGTTTTGTTTGGGAGTAGTCGATCGCGATCACGCTTCGATGAATGCCTTTTTGGGCAATTTAGAGGGATTGGCCGAAATTCATGGTGACTTCGTAATGACGAAACTCAATATGATCCTGTTGAGCATTGTGAATGACGCTATTGAGGCAAAAGATCAATCGACGATGGCAAAGGAACTCGACAAGATATTTCCTTTCTATCAAGAGTTCGTAGCCGAAGAAGCCGCTGTTTCCAAAGAGGAAATTCTGGAAATGATGACGGAAATGTACCTCGAAGAAGTAGGGGAATAGTTCCTACAGAACAACGATTTCGGAACGCCTCGAAAACCAGTTAAACGGATTCTGTCGATTTGAAGAAAACAGTTGAGAAAGTCCGCTTCATCTAATAAAGATACTTACTTGCTTCTCGTTGTGCCAATCCTTTTAACCCAGATGAAGCCAAATAATGTTTCACTGCTTCTGGATTCACTTTTGAGTATTCGCGCAAACTCCATCCAATGGCTTTCTGAATGAAAAATTCTTGATTCCATTTAAAATCTTCAATCAAGCTGGTGAGCAGTTCGAAATCAACCGTGTCTTTGTATTTCAGTTGGAAGATGAGACAGGTTCGATTTAACCAAAAATCATCACTTTTTCGCCATTGGCTAATCACTTGATCGCGCATTTCAGGGAAAAGACGAAAATACGTTCCCACGGCATTACTCGCGATTAAATCAACAGTATCCCACCACGATTTTTGTGTGATGATCCATTCAAACTGTTCCCAGTCATCTATTTGGTATTGCTTTTTCGGTCGTTTTTTCAATAGATCAACGGCTACCATCTGAAATTCACGTTCATCCTTTTCCCAAAGTTCGCGGATCAAACTCCAAAGATCGGGTTCATGTTGTTTAACTAACTGAAACCACTCTCGCTGAATGGCATTCCGATAATCAGCGTATACGCCGTAGAAAGCAAACTTCCCCTTCATGTAAGCGGTCATTTTTTCGCTTTTCTCTAGGTTTTGTACCCGCTGCAATTGTTCGTCAAGACTGTCAATGAGTTCTCTAATGGTCATTTCGTTGAGGTGTTTAAAAGCAATTCGTAGCAATAGTACGGATGCTCTTTTTTGTATTTCAGAAAGACAGGTCCAAGATCAGTGTAGCCGCGATTGGTATAAAACCGTTGATTTCTCGGATTCTGACTAAACGTATCGAGTCGGATGGAGTTGTACGCATGTTCTCGTGCATAGTTTTCGGCAAAATCCATCAGTCTACGAGCAATTCCTTTTCCTTGGTGGGAGGGGTCAACAGCTAGACGATGCACTACTAAATTCCGTGAATGATCATCGCTTAACCAATCGATTTCGCTGTATTCTTCATCCTGCGTTTCATTGAGAACCACAATTCCAAGAATAAGATCACCGTCGCGATAGGCAAAGAGCGTTTCCGTTTTCAAATCACGTTCAATGCTGTCTCTGTCGGGATAGTGTTCATCCCATTGATCAATACCTTGTTCACGCAAATGTCTTCCACAGCGTTTCGTTAATGCAATAATTGCATCAATTTCATTCGGAAGTCCAATCGAAATCATCTTACTCGATCACCTTGAGTGCTTTCCCCACTTTGATAAACGCCGCAATTGCTTTGTCCAAATCTGCTTTGGTATGTGCCGCTGAAATTTGTGTACGAATACGAGCAGCTCCTTTCGCTACAACAGGGTAGAAGAAACCGATGGCGTACACACCTTCTTCCAATAACATGTCTGCAAATTTCTGAGACAAGGCTGCGTCATACAACATGATCGGAACAATTGGAGAATCTCCTGGCTTGATGTCGAATCCTGCTGCAATGATTTGCTCTTTGAAATACTTCGTATTCTCTTCCAATCGATCGCGCAATTCTGTTGATTCGCTCAAAATATCGAATACTTTATTTGCTGCCCCAACAATGGAAGGTGCCAATGAGTTGGAGAACAAGTATGGACGTGATTTCTGGCGCAACATATCAATCACTTCTTTCTTTCCAGTGGTGTAACCTCCCATGGCTCCACCGAGGGCTTTTCCAAGGGTTCCTGTGATGATATCTACTTTGTCCGAAACACCGCAGTATTCTGGAACACCTCGACCTGTTTTTCCGATAAATCCAGCAGAGTGACACTCGTCCGTCATTACCATGGCGTCATATTTGTCGGCCAATGCGCAAATTTCATCCATTTTAGCGATGTCACCGTCCATAGAGAAAACTCCATCTGTAACGATGATACGGAAGCGTTGATCTTGCGCTTTTTTCAACTGCTCTTCCAAATCAGCCATGTCAGAGTGCTTGTAGCGGTAACGTTGCGCTTTACACAAGCGAATTCCATCGATGATCGAAGCGTGGTTCAATTCATCGGAAATGATGGCATCTTCAGCAGTAAACAACGGCTCAAAAACACCGCCATTCGCGTCAAATGCAGCCGCATACAAAATCGTGTCTTCTGTTCCGTAGAACTTCGCGATTTTTTCTTCCAACTCTTTGTGAATGTCTTGTGTTCCACAAATGAATCGTACCGATGACATTCCAAAACCGTGCGTATCGAGCGTGTCTTTCGCTGCTTGAATTACGTCTGGATGAGATGAGAGACCCAAGTAGTTGTTGGCACACATAATCACAACGTCTTCTCCTGTACTTACATGTACATTCGCTCCCTGTGGAGTCGTAATGATGCGTTCGCGTTTATACAATCCTGCTTCGTCGATGGCCTTCAATTCTGCTTGAAGATGGTCTTTCATTTTTCCGTACATAATGCGCTTTTTTTGAAAGGATAAAAGTAGGAAAAATTCGGCTGATGCAGCTTAGAAAGGTGCTCTTTCGAAGTCTTTCGGACGTTTATTGGATTCTGTTTGAGAGTGAACTGGATTGTAGATAAAAGGTTTGGCAGATTTATGTGTGGCAAATTATGATATGGAAAACTTACCGAGGTTATGTTCCAAAGTTCCCGTACTCGCCTCAGTATTTTTTCAGCGGTAGTTTTCCATTGTCCTCAAATAGTGACTTTTTAGGATTAGCAATTATTCGTGAATTTGTAAGCACTCTTCTTATGATGATGTCATTCGATTTGATCACATTTTTAACAGGTAGTTTTCGTGATTCGGAGATGATAGAATGGAAGAAGAAGTCTTTGAAATCAGCGTAAAGATCGGGGTTCACGTACATTGAGTCTTCAACAAAGTAGAATTCCTGAATGGCTGCCCCGTTCACTTCTGGGTTGTGTGAGTAGCACTCAATTTTACTTCCATCAATTGTTTTACTGGTTTTCATTGAGTCCAAGGTGTAGTCATTGACCGAGGCATCGTAATAATAAAGCGTATCAATTCCCTTCCAGCGTGCGTACATCGTGTGGTTCGTTGCGTTATAGAAGTAATAGGCAATTCCATTTTTACCACTTCGAAAATAGTTCATACGAATGTTGCCCAATGTATCATAGACAACGTGTAAACTGTCGCCGTATTTTTGATTCAGATAGTCTTTTGCGTAAGCAGGAAGATCATCATTTACAATTTCCAAGGTAGTTGCGTAAGTTAATACCCGCGCAAACTTGTTTTCTGTTTGCCCCCAAGAAAAGACCGTAATCAGAAGGTATACCGACAGTGCTAAAATCCTCATTGGCTAAAATTACGAATGATTCATCACGAGGAGGGCAAATGCGATATACAATTCTACTCATTTTGTTAAAATGCTTCATGCACGAGTTCCATGTTGACCATGGCGCCAACGGTTGTGCCCGATGCTACCGCCAATGATACAGATCGCATGGGGTTTGAGCAGTCACCACAAGCGAATACTCCTTCTACCGTTGTTTTTTGAAAGGGATCGATTTTGATGGTGCCCTGTTCGGTCATTTCACAGTTGAGTTGTTCAGGAATCGAACATTGTTGTGTGAAGTCGGGGCGAGAATACAAGGCCTTGAGTTCTGCTTGCGTTTGATCGCTGAATACAATCGCTTTAATTTGGTTGTTTTCATGCGCGAGTTCGGTGATGGTTTTCTCTACCACGGAAATCTGATGTTCTGAAAGTTTTGCACGTTGTTCATCGCTAAAATCGGACAATCCATTCGTGTAAATGGTAAGTTTTTGCGTCCAATTCGAAAGGAGCTCAGCATAATGAAAGGCGACATCGCCATTGGCTAGAATTCCTGTTGTTTGATGCCTTACTTCGTATCCATGACAATACGGACAATGCAAGATCGATGTTCCCCAGCAATCAGAATATCCCTTGATATCTGGCATAATATCGCGTAAACCCGTGGCGAAGATCAGTTTTTTAGAGGTGAAATGTTCCCCTTTTTCTGTTGTGATTTCAAAGCCGAGTGTTGTTTCCATTCCCGAAATGGCGAGGCCTTGGTGAATGCGTACAGTGGGATAGTTCAAGACTTGCTTCCTTGCTTTTTCTGCAATTGAACTGGGTGTTTCTCCATCCTGGGTCAGAAAGTTGTGAGAATGCGGTGTCTTTTGATTGCAGGGGGTGCCACTATCCAAGATTAGAATTTTTCTCAGCGCTCGTCCTAATGCCATACCTGCCGAGAGTCCAGCGTAACTTCCGCCTATGATAATTACATCAAAATGTGTTGTCTGTGTCATGATATTCACGTTGCTTTAATGAATGGGATAAACCCGTTGTACGGGCCATTCATCAGGATATCCCGTTTTTAAGTCGAGGGTCGCAAGTTCATTTTCTGTGCTTAGGCAATCATTCAGCATGGAAGTAATAGCATCTTTATCCATGTCCTGACCGATAAATACAATTTCATTTTTGCGGTCTCCTAAAGTGGCGTCCCAATTCGCTTCAATGGCGCTTTGGTTTTCGATGAAACCAATAAACTGTGTGCGCTTTTCAAATGGCATACTGCTCCACCAAACACCTGCGCTGTCCGCTTTTAGCGATCCTCCTGCTTGTCCCCAAATGAGTGCTTGTTCTGGACGTGATGCCAACCAGAATAGTCCTTTGCTGCGTATTACGTGGCTTGGGAAATCGCGTTGGACGAATCGCCAGAATCGCTCGGGATCAAATGGCTTTTTGGATCGATAAACGAAGGAAGTAATACCATATTCTTCTGTTTCTGGTGTATGTCCTTCTCGGTTTAATTCTTCAATCCAACCGGCACTTTGTTCCGCTTCTTCGAAGTTGAACATACGCGTATTCAGAATTTCGTGAATATCAACTTTGCTGTAAGACGATTCGATGATTTTTGCGGAAGGATTCAATTTTTGAATGGCAGCTTTTAAAACACCTAGATCAGCTTCACTTACCAAATCGGTCTTATTCAAGACGATAACATTGGCAAATTCAATTTGATCGGTGAGGAGGTTAACAATCGTTCGGTCGTCTCCATCGATGTCGGTCATTTGGCGATCTTCCAAGGTTTCTGGACTACCGAAATCCTTGAAAAAATTGAAGGCGTCTACCACGGTTACCATCGTGTCGATATAACTGAAACGTGAGAGGTCGATTCCATTTTCTTCGTCTACAAACGAAAAGGTCTGTGCCACAGGTACGGGTTCACTTATTCCTGTACTCTCAATTAGTAAATAATCGAAGCGATTTTCTTTGGCAAGACGTTCAACTTCAACCATTAGATCTTCGCGCAGAGTACAGCAAATACAACCGTTGCTCATTTCAACCAATTTCTCCTCTGTGCGAGAGAGGGTGCTTTCATTCTTTACCAATGCAGCATCTACATTGATTTCGCTCATGTCGTTTACAATTACGGCGACTTTTAAACCGGCTCGGTTGTGCAGTATATGATTGAGGAGCGTCGTTTTTCCGGCTCCAAGGAATCCGCTCAATACGGTTACGGGTAATTTTCGTTGTGTCATTTGATTTGTTTGAACCAATGGATAATATTCGTTAAATGCTGTTCCCCGTAAAGGGAAATAAACTTCTTTGTTTCGGGATGTTGATGATCGGTGTAAACCGCCAATCGCTTTTGTGCGAACTCTGTTGTAAGGTCAATTTTGCAATCCTGTGTGATGCATGCCTGCCATTGTTCAAATGTGTGTGGAATCATCTGTGTCTTTTTAGTTTGTCCATTGAGTGCGTTGCATGCTCATGCCGCGTTGGTCTTACAATGAGAAATTAGTCTTTATTGCAACTGAGTTGCGAAAGTAATAAATCAATTTGTAAATGCAACCAAGTTGCGTTAAATTTGTAGCATGGGAGTAGCGAGAAAGACAAAGTCTGTGAGTGAATTATTGGATGTATTTGGGCAAACCGATAATGCGTTATCTGTGGTGGAGTTGGTGAAGAAGCTTGATCAGCACATGAATAAAACAACGGTATACCGTATTCTTGACCGATTGGAGGATGGGGGACAGCTACATTCGTTTATTGGAAAGGATGGTTTGAAATGGTACGCCAAGTGTCAAAAATGTTCTTCCTCTCATCACACGGATTTGCATCCGCATTTTCAATGCCGAGACTGTGGCAAGTCGGAGTGTTTGGATATGGAGATTACTCTTCCTAAGGTTTCCAATCATAGAGTTGATACAGCGGAATTACTGCTTGTCGGTTCTTGTCAGGATTGCCTCAATCCGCAATGAGTTATTTCTTTGAAGATGCGATCGTATACATCACTTCAGAGAATTCTAACTTTTCTGGAACAGTAGAAATACGTTCAGCACGCACATCAAATTTTCGATAGGGTGGATAGCAACTAATTTCAACTTCTGCTTGCTTGCAACTTGACATGAAAATCAATCCAAAGAGAAGAAAGCTCAACTTCATCATCACTAAAAATTATACGACATATTCCGATCATCCAAGAGATCAAACGAGACTTTCCAGCCGAAGCGTGGATCCATTTTGTTTCCATCGGCAAAGGTTCCATAAATCCCCAATCGAAGTCGACGACGTGAGAATTTAAACGTGCGCTCGAATCCTGCAACGAACTCGTAGTGTTGCCAATTGTGCTCTGGCACGTACAAGTATCCACCTCCACCGACTAAACCAATACGGGTTTTCTTCATAAATGGAATCTTGTTTATGATCGCGCCGTTGTCGTGGTGAATGAAATGTGCTTCCAAATAAAATTGATCCGTTGGCAATAGAGAATCGAGTGATTGGAAGGAGTTCAGTGGGTTTGTAAAGAAAATTGGATCACTTCGACGCTGGAATTTACGATCGATTTCTTTCACAACAGCCGTTCTCAGGAATGTTCCTCCTTTCATGTGATACGATGAGGTTCCAAGCGTTCCAATTTTGAAGGTTTGGCGAATTCCCCCTGCAACATAGTCGAAATCGACGTCGCTACCGAAAATAGTGGGAACTCCTTTCTCGTAATACATGTAGAAAGTCGGCCATTTCGAGCCAAGAATCACTTTACGATTTGGTTCGCGCATGTATTTCTGATTGGGAACGTATTCCACGGTCATGCGGGCAATGAAAGCTTGATACGGTTCAAATTCGGTAGGATCGTTGTTCGGAAGAATCTCGTCGAGACTTTCCAAGAATTTGTAATTCTGAATACTTCTTCGCTCGGCGAAACTGAAGTTGTTGTACAGATAGAATCCGTTGAAGATTTCGTAATTGTGCGTGAGATCCAAGCCTGTGACTTCAAAAAAGTTGTCGCGTTTGTAGATCTGCGTGAAAGCATCTGCGGTTCGAATGGCACCAATGCTGTGGTAGAAACGGGCACGGACGGAGCCAAAGTGAAATGGGTCGTAACGATAATAGGTGGAAGTCGATCCACGAAAGTCTTGATTGAGAATCCCAACGGAAAGATCGTAGCTCGTTGTCAAAATGCGTTCATTTTCCCATTTCTTGAAATAGAAAAAACCAGGATTGATACGTGGACCACCAATGGAAATCGGCTCAATTAGACTGGCTACAGAGCTTAAATACCACTGTGTTTTTTTGGAGCGGTTGCGGTGCTCAATTCCGAACCATGCAACTTTCCAAAAGGTGATTTTGTTGAAAATAGCATCAACAGAATCGAGGTATTCCTTTCGGTTGTGTGCGTCTTGTATGCTGTCTCGCGTAATAATGTATTGGCGTTCCTCGAGTGTTAACTCTGCCGAGCGGTTGGCTGCCCAGTACGAAGTGTCTTTATCGTATGCCTCTTGTTCCGTTACCGCAACTTCATTCGAGAAAAATTTAGGTCCAAATTGAGGATTAAAGTTGTAGTCCTTGAAGGTGGCAATCGTCGAACATGTTGATTCCTGATTTTTGTATTTTACACCATAGGTGAGTACTTGTTTTTTCAAAAGGCAGAGTGAATCGCCTGGCGTATCGTAGAATTGCTCGATTTGAAAATAGTCGTAAATGAGCAAGTTCCCCTTTTCCATCGTTAGGTCGATTTTTTGAACGAGCCAAACCGAATCGATGACGTAAATATGTCCTTCTAAAGTCGAAGTAGAAGAGTAGCGCGGAATGATTTTGATCTTATGAATTTTTCGTCCGTTCTCTTCGTATTGATCTACCAAACGGTATTTGTACGATAAAATCCCAGGGCCTGAAATTGGTGAACTTACGGGAGTTTGGTGCAAATCATCCAAGTGCAATAAGTTCTCGAAGAAATTGAAGTTTGATTTGACCGTAGTGGTATAGTAGAGGTGATTGCGTTTTTGTCCGCGCTGTTCGAAGGCATTTCGAATTTCCTTTAAATGATTACGATCGCCGTAATTCAGTGTAAAGTTCGATTCAATTAAATTCATGGAATTGGCCAACTTTTCCAACTCTTTTTCTTTTTTGGCTTGTTCTGCAGCGAAAGGATCGTCAACACCATCAGGATCGGTGTTTTGCGGTTCATCCTCTTTGTCTTTCTTCTTGTCTTTGTCTTTCTTTTTATTGTTTGAATCTTTATCTCCACCGCGATCAATTTTCTCGGTCGCACGAATGTATCCTTCAACCGTATGCGGATAATTCCACTGGTTAATTTCATCCCGTTTAGCAACCACTTTTAGCATGATCTCGCGTCCAGGATTCGATTTCTTTGCCGAAACTTCTACGCCTTCAATATCGAGGGCAGCAGGAAAAAGTTGAATGTCCTTTACGATTGGGGCGTCACTTACGGCTACGTACGCCTCGCGCGGATCAAATCCGGTAGCGGCAAAAACGAGGAAGTATTCCGCTGGATGGAGACGCATCTCATAGTATCCGTCTTCGTCGGCAACAGTTCGTAAGTCTGGATTATTCTTCGCATAAATCTTCGCAAAAGGAATGGGAGCGTCAAATTCATCGATGATATGACCGCTCACCAATTGCTGCGACCAAATGGCATTGGTGCACATCAATAGCATTGAAAGAAGAAATAAATGCAGCTTCATGTTCTGTTAGCTTAGACCTTTCTGTAATGCAAAAAGTTACAGCTGTAACGCAATTCTTTCAAATTTAATGTATTTGAACCACGAAATAGTCTGATTATCTACGAACTAAGCTGTGCGTAAGGATGAATTAACGATTATTGGGATAAACGGTAATCGGAAGACCGAAAACTACCTGTTCGCGGCGTCGTTTTTCTCTTTTTCTTCGAGAAACTCCATGTGCTTTTGCATGCGTTTCATCATGTAGCGACGCATAAAGTACATCAAAATCGCCATGCCTGGGAAGATGTAGTAGTAAGTCCATTTATCAAATCCTTCCTGAATACCAAAGTAGGTTACAGCAATAAGACCGAAAGCCCCCGCAAATAACCAGAAGTAAAGCATGACTTGATTGTACCGTTCCATAAACTTGTTTTTTGCAAAGGTAGTTATTCCTTTGGTAATTTGAAGATTCGTAAGGAGTGATAACTTGTAGGTGTTTATGGCCATGATTCACATTGAATAAGATTGCTCTCCACTTTTTTTAAAAAAAAAGGAGGTAAAAATCCGATAGCTGTCGGGTCGGGCTTGCTTAATACTTAGCGTGGAATCGGTCACTATAAAACGAACTAACCTTAAGATTCACGCTGTTTTTCGAACTTCTGAAAGCCGAATGCGTCGCCGATCCCTGCGGGCTAGCTCTACATTTAGCGGCTTTCAGTTCGTTCTCAAAACCGCATCAAGCAATGCCCAAGTCCATCATTTTTTTGCTTATGCATGAACTGATGCTTCGAAGCGACTATTTTTGAAACACGATTTCACTTAAACGCTAAAGACGAAATCACCGAAGCATTCAGCGCGCCTTTTTTACGAAGGGAGAAAAACGAATTGAAACGCGCTTGTGTTGGAGGAAGCGCGAAATGAAATGGAGCGATCACCGATAACACCGTGTTTTAAGAGTGTTTTCGATTGAAGAAAAAGCAGCGCAACGGCGTTTAATTTCCCTCAACAAGGAAGATGAATTTCATGTGAATGGGCTGTTTAGTTGTTCAGGAGTCTGGTCTCACTCCTTCGATAAATCAACTTTTCCTTCCGGTTCCAAAATTTCGAAGTAGTTGAAGAAGCGTGTAGTTTTGAGTCCGTGTCCTCTTCCAATAACGCCTTCGCCGTCTCGTTTACAAATCACGTATTTCTGAGTCGAAATGGTATCGTTGTTTTGGTTGTAGAACAGTTCTTCTGTTTCGAGTGCTTGTTTCTTCTGAAGGTTTTTGAGGATGACGGAATCACGGACAGTAATGAGCCCTGTTTTGAAGTTGACTTCGCCATAAAGTGCGGTCAAAACTGAAATGATTTCTCCCTTATCGGAGAAAAAATCCACTTCTACGCCGTCTTTAAATTTGGTGATTCTCTCTGGTTGAGAATAGGTTTCAGCGAGCTTGGCAAAGATCTTCACGCGTGCATATCCAGAATCCGTGTACAACACCTCAAGATTGGTTGATGTCTCGTCGGGCGCTTTGGGATCGTAGGTCACCTTTTGGATGGTATCCAAATCGTTTACACACGAAAAAAGGATACCTGCCATAAACATGACAGGTATCCATACTTTATATATCGCTGAATTATTTTTCACTTGATCAAGGGCAAGGATTTACAGTAACTCCCCAACAAGTTAATGTTACTGAAGTTGGGCTGTTCTCAGTAAAGCAGTCTTGTGATGTTGGACCACTTGCTCTGTATGATGCTGCCGCACCACCTTGTCCAGCTTGCTCTGCCAATTGTGCTGCGTAGATGAAGTTACACTTTCTTTCGAAGGTAGTGTCTCCACAACTGTTGGCTGTTGCTGCTACCGCTTTTGCTGCGATGTACAACCCGTCTGCGCTGTATTTTCCAGTACAAGATTTTCCCGTTGCGTAAGCCGCTTTGTATTGACCCGCTTTCAATTGGAGCACCGCTTTTTGGTAAATCAATCCTGCTTTCTCATCAGCATCTGTAGCATTGTCAATTAGCGTTGTGATCAATGGAATAGCTTTAGATGGGCTCAAGTGAATGAGCATTGCTGCGATTGCGTCTGGAGATTCTGGCTCCAATTCCATCCATACTATTGCCAATGATTCGTGCTCTTCCGTATCGGTACATCCGTATTGCTCAAGCAAGCCAATCATGTTTCTGATTCCACTTACAGCTGTTTCTTTATCTTCTGGCAAGTTCGTGATGTAATTTGGAATCATTGGAAGCAATGCTTCACACGATTGAATTGCATATTGAAGGTAAGTTGTCAACGTTTCTTGCGTTTGAGGCGTCATTCCTGCTTTCGCAATGATTTCAGAGTAACGGAAGTAATCGTCAATCATTCGTTGCTTCAATTTTTCCTGCTCTTCGCCTTGAGCTCCGTAGTACAACAAGTAAGTTGTATAGTACGCGTTCACCAAGTACGCTTCATCCGTTTCTGTTCCTGCTGCTTCAATTCCACGTTGGAAGTAGAAATCTGCTTTGGCTGCGTCTGGTGTTTCAAGCATCATGTAGTAACCTCCACGTTGCAAATCTTCCGTTTGACTGTAGAAACCTGCTGCTTCTTGACGGTCGTAAGCCTTGATTAATGTGTCGGCGTACAATTTTTTCGCTGCTTCATCAGTTTCTTCGTACACGACGTTTTTCAAACTTCCAATCAAACGATCCCAGTTATCTTTGTCGAGGGAACCACAAATTGTTTCAGCTTTCAACAAATACATTGAGGCCGTTTTGTAGTCTTCCACTTTCAACCCTTTTTCACCAGCAAACAATCTCATTCGGTCACACTCACGTTTTTGCTCGTCATCATCTTGAGCACTCGCGGCGAATGTTAAGAAAGCTGCTGCTCCTACTAAAAGTAATTTTCCAAATTTCATTTTCATCATTTTAATTAATTCAGCTTGCGTTTTTGGAACCAATTGTCTCCAAGCGGTGCTATGGTGACTCCAATATTGATTCCGTAATACGTTTCACTTAACGATTGTTGATTTCCAACGCCTCTTTGTCCGAATGTAAATCCTAGGTTTATGGACGATAGAGAGTTTTTAATCACCATCGGTAATCCTAATCCAAATGTTGTGCCAAAGTCTGTTACTTGCTCGCCATTTGTTTGATAAGGAAGCTCAGCAAAATAACCTCCTACGCGGTAGCGAATTCGCTCGTAAAACTTTGTAATTGGCTTATTATTAATGAAATCCGTTTCTGGAATGAATTCTAATCCAAGTGTGTATTTCGTCGAATTGAGGAAATTCACTGAACTTGTATCGAAGGGAAGTGTAAATTTCGTGTAGTCAGCGGTGCTCAACGACGCGTGAATGGCAAGCAGATTGTTGAGCTTTTTGCCTGCATCTTCATCCGTTTGACGTGAAATGTTGTATCGAACTCCATATGTGAAGCGCGGAACGGATGCAATGCGAACATCTTGAAGTCCTGAATAGCTTAATGTATCGTATGCAAAGGAGTTGTTTACGTCAGGGGCAAAATATCTTCCCGATGAGTACGACGCATTGATGTTTTGAGCAGGATCAATCATTGCAGAAAGCATCAATTCATGAGAGTTTCTGAATGTGTGCGTGAAGTTTAAGCCTAAATCGTAGTGGAATGATTTTGCACGAAGTAATTCGAGGTCTACACCTCCTGTAATTCCTTGTCCATCTTGAACAATCGTACTCGATCGTTTGTTTTCCACGGTTCCAAACAAATACCCCAAGTTGGCTCCAACAGAAAGTTGTGTCGACTTCAGTTTGAAAATGTTTGTACTCAATCCAAGGAAAAGTTCGTTAATGCCTCCAGTTCCTGAGTAGTTGTGCTTGATTGAGTCAGAGCCGATTACTTCATAATTAGCAAAGTCATATCCCTTTCTACTGTAAGGTCTCAATCCAACAGCGGCACCGAAGTATTTTCTGATTTTAAATCCAAACGCGAAGTTTTGGATGGAAGAGATGGAACTCGTATTGGATGCGTTTCCTTCTGAAAAATTTGAGATGAGTGATGAAACACCAATAGAGAACAAGGGATTTCCCGTCGACAATGAGTTGTAACTCGATGGGTTGTAATAATTCAGTGTAAATGAATCAATGGCTGTTCCGAGAGAGTTTCCGATTCCGGAGGTTCGTGCATGATCGAGCCCTCCAATTTCTCCAAGCCCGAAGGAACTGTATGGCGAGTTAGCTGTAATTTGCGCGATGGAACTACTTCCCAAAACGAAGAAACTGAACAAGAAAAGAAGTCTACGCATTCTGCTGGTATATTTCGTGTAACCCAAGCAAGGTTAAATTTTCGTCTGCAAAGATGTCATTTTTTGTACGTATATCAAAGTGCTGTGCGTCACCACCTGTCATAAAAAAAGTTAAGTCCGAAAAGCGCTCTCGATATCTATCCATCATCCCATTAATTTCTGCAGATATTCCATTCATTACTCCTGATTGAATACTAAGGTGAGTTGAAGTACCAACGAGGTTTGTTGTTGATTTATTGGATAGTAGTGGAAGATTTCCAGTATAATCGTTCAGTGCTTTGTACCGCAAGTCAATTCCTGGAGCGATAGAACCACCCATATATCCTTCTGTTGTGTGCACGATGTCAAATTTGATGCAGGTACCAACATCAATAACTACCGCATATTCGGTTTTAGAATGTTTGTAGGCATAAATGGCATTGCACAAACGGTCCATTCCAAGTGTATTGGTGGTGCCATAACTCACCTTCATATCGGTGGGAGTATCCGTTTTGAGCAACAAAATGTCTTTATTCACGGCTAAAATCTCATTTGTTTTATCGCCAGACAAAACAGATGATAGGGCAAAATTTCCGCTGAGAGTGGACAGGTAATTTTTTAATAATGTGAGATCATCCGAAGGAAATCGCTTCAAATCAGTGAGTTCGTTCGAGTCAAAGCGTGCTACTTTCACATTGGAATTGCCTGCGTCAATAATAAAGACAGTCTTGTTTTGCATGGGCTAAAGATACGAAGTGAAAAAAAATGACCGTCATCTGTGCGTATTTAAAAGAAATACTTATCTTTGCCCTCGCCTTTACAAAGCAATGCACGTAAAGAGCAGTTAGGTCGGTGATATAGCTCAGTTGGTAGAGCAATGGACTGAAAATCCATGTGTCCTTGGTTCGATTCCGAGTATCACCACAGAAATATAGCCCTTGAGAAATCATGGGCTTTTTTGTTGTCTCATTTTTGAGTAGTGTTTTGTGTCCTTGGTTGGTTTCGATAGTTATCGGAACCGAGTATCACCACGGAAGTCAAACCCTCATTAGTAAATCTAGTGAGGGTTTCTTTTTTTATTTAGTTTATTGATGGAACCTTTCCGGAGTTGCACTGCCGTTTGCTCTTCCTTGGTCAAGCGATGTCAAAAGTAAATCAATGCACCCCTCCCATTTTCTTTCTCACCAAAGGTGAAATCAGAATGGCTACTACTCCGATGCAGAGAGTCACCAATCCAATTCCCGTGAAAACGGAAACATACGAGTACAGCTGAATATGTGCTGAACCACTGTTTGCGATGGACGCGTAATCCATTCCAGTAATGGCTGGGGTGATGTCTTTGAAGATTCCTTGAGTGAAAATGCTTTCCTCACCTTCTGGAAGTGTCGTCAATTGAGCAATTTTGCCAGCGAAAAAGTGTCCGTAGAAAGAGGCGAGAAACCAAATTCCCATCAAAAAGGAAACAAACTTCTTCGGTGATAGTTCCGTTACTTTCGATAGACCAATGGGAGACAAGAAAAGCTCTCCGATGGTGTAAACGAAGACACCAACAACCAAGAAGAACATAGGAACCTGTGCTTCAGCGTTCATACTATTTCCAGATGATCCGAAAATTAGAAAGCCTGCTCCTACAAGTGCCAATCCAAAGCCCATTTTGAGTGGAGAATTGGGGTTTGCTTTGATCTTTGATAAATACGTCCAGAGCCATGTAAATGGGATGGCAAGTAACACAATGAAGGCAGAATTTAAACTGTTGGATTGTGATGAATTGATCCATTTTAAGTCGACGTTTCTCTCTGCGAAAAGGGTTAAAGACGAGCCTGCTTGCTCGAATACCATAAAAAATAGACAGGCGAGAGAGGTAAAATAAACGAGTACCAACAACTGACCTCGTTCGGTTTTGGAGGAGCGCTTGTAAATAAAAATCAAAGCGAAAAGGATCACGAAGCTTACGAGCCAAATTAGGTAGTGTTCGAATTCGTTGAACTTGACAATCAGTGCCATGACGGGAACCAAGGCAAGAGCACCGAGAATAATGAGCATTTGAACAGAGAACGGTCCGATTTTTTTTGAAACCACCTCAGGTTGTACAACTTCACCGTGCTGACCAAATACACCGTTTTTCGAGGCGTGACGGAACACGATCAACCCAAGAAGCATTCCGATGCCGGCTAGTCCAAAGCCGAAATGCCACCCGTAGGTCATTCCCAGCCATCCGCAGAGCAACGGAGCAATCCAGCCACCAATGTTTACACCCATGTAGAAGATCATGAAGCCGGAATCTCGCCGATTGTCTCCTTTTTCGTAAAGACTCCCAACTAGCGAGGAAATGTTCGGTTTGAAGAATCCGTTTCCTACAATGAGAAGCGCCAACGCGGTGTAGAACGTGATGGGGTGTTCAATGGCGAGTACGAAATGACCGAGTGCCATCAAAATTCCTCCCAGAACGATGGATCGTTTGTAACCAATCAACTTATCGGCGATTAAGCCTCCAATGAGTGGAGTTACATAAACCAGCGATCCATATGCGGCAAATATCCCGAAGGAAAGATCGTCACTGAAAAGCAAATGATCCGTCATATAGAGCATTAAAAGAGCACGCATTCCGTAGAAGGAAAAACGTTCCCATAGCTCCGCGAAGAATAAATAGAAGAGTCCTTTTGGATGTCCGAATAAGGTGTTTTGTTTGTGTTGTGCTTCCATGTGTTTTAGTGTTAATTACTAGTTGGCACAAGGAATGGATTGTCTTCAGGAATTGAAAAGGCTGTGAGGAACTTTCATCAAAAATCAGGATTTGTGACTATTTGTAACTTGGTTAAATGTTTGATTATTAGATTTTTAATTGTTGTTGGCAAATTGACTGTATTGCTGATTATCAACATTATGCACGAACTCATTAAGTAAGGCTGTGTCAATTTCAATGAATTCAGGAATGAATCGAAGGCGATATTTGGCTTGACCAATAAACGTGAACAGGTCGTTTCGGTTCAGTTTATCATCTCCCTGAAGATCCAAAATTTCATTCAGGTTATCGATGATGCGTGTTAAATAAGTTTGACTCAGAATTTCTCCGCCAGATGAAACTTCGATACACATGTCTTTTTCCTGAGCGCATTTTCGTCGAATGGCAAACTTCAAGAGGTTATTGAATTGTGTGGTTTTGCTTCCAAACTCGACATGTTGGTTGTCAATTCCTTTGGAGGGAATCGATAAAATGAGTTGGTTCCAGTCGGTGAAATGGATTTTCATCGTGGTTGCATTCGGGGTTTGCGCAAGTTCAATTACCCAACTGGTTCCGAGTACAAGGAAAATGGAAATGAGCCCCGTTTTCGCTACAATTTTTATCAAATCATTGTAAAAACTGAGTGATTCGATGTGAAAGGCTTGGGGCAATTGTGAAATGAAAATCAACAATATGGCAACAACTGAAATAAAGGCGACGAGTGTCATTTTCCGATGCGCGAAGGTTCGAAACAAGGAGACGCCAAGGAGCCAGGATAGGAGTAATGAGAGAACCAAATCAGGGATTACGCTGTATCGAATGCCGTAGGTGTGGGTGGTGTCGTTGAAAACGATAGCAAGCACGAATGAAAGAATTGATAAACCAATCAGTACGAAGATGATCTTTTTGGCATTTCGCTCGTTGTTGTAGAGGTATGAGGGGGCGTGATCAAAATAGAAAATTGCCAAAATCAGGAAGAAACTATTCAGGATAGAGAAAATGTTCTGACTGATGAGTAGCGTCCACTCACTGCTTGAAATGCGAAGAGATAGAAAGCTCACTGCAGCAGAGGCGCACCAAACGAACAAGGAAAGACTTAGATAGATCAGTCCTTTGTCTACACGTTTGACAGAAACTTCATGCGAGAGTTGATGTTTGAAATACCGTTGCACAGCCGACCAAATTGCGAGTAGGAGGATGGCTCCAATCAGCGAAATAAGCATTTCGGAAAGGAGATAGAAATCGTGTTGTGGTTGGATCATTGTGTACAATTCGTTTTCCTAAAGCGAAGGCTTAGCGTTTGCGTCCCACAAAGCGAATAACAGATCCGGTACCGTTATGGTACAATCCTTCGTTTAATTCTACTTCTGTTTCTTCCAGTAGTTCGATATCGTAATCAGGGAAGTCACGCTTAATGTCTTCCAAAGAGAACAATCCTTCGATATTTGCAGGTCCGCCCACTTTAGGATTTCGTTCGCGGTATTCAAGGTGTTTTTTACTGAATGCTTCGAAAATAATCGTTCCGCCTGATTTTAATTTCTGGTTGAGAATCTGGTGGTATTCGGAACGAACTGGAGGTGGGAAATGTGCGTAAATCAAGGCAATGGCATCAAACTGTTCGTCTGTGAAATCTAATTCGGGTAGAAACCCTACGTGGTAGTCGATGGATACATTGTTTTCTTTAGCAAGATGAAGCGCTTTTTTCTGTCCTTCAGTACTGATGTCAAATGCTTCGACCTTCCAACCGAGTTGAGCTGCATAAACAGCATTTCGTCCTTCGCCTTCCGCTCCAAACAAGATCTGTCCTTCTTGGAGTTGTTTGATTTGATGTTTGAAAAAATCATTCGGCTCTACTCCATAGGCGTACGCCTTTTCTTGGTAGCGATCGTCCCATCTTTTTTTCCATTCTTCCGTCATATCACTTTGTTTGAGGTTTGAAGTTACAATTTATGGTGGACTTCGCCTTTCGAATGTGGAAGGATTTACTCGTAAAATGTGTATTCGATCGTGCTTACTGTAGTGTAGTGTTGTCGATTGGTCGTTATTTTAGATACGAATGGGTATTCCTGTCCGTCGAGATGGAAATAGGTGTAATCGTATGTCGTTGAACCGATGAATTTACCATCAATAATTAGTTCTTCTTTGATTAAACGCCCGTCGTCATAAAATTGTTTCTTTTCGGAAGTATTGAAGGTGATTTTTAAAAGTCGCTCAGATTGCTCTAAGGTAATAAATGGGAGGAAGCCAGCCATTTGCATTCCTAGATGATAGGCAGAAGGAATATCAACATCAGCTTCTGTTTTTGGGTAGAATATCTCAGTTTTTTGGATGCGATTGTTTTCCCAATAATAGCACTCTTCCACGAAGTTGTAGTAAACGGAATCGTCTGGATTCAAATACAAGTTGGTATTGCCAAAGCTAAACGTAAAGGTGGATTCCGTTCTGGTTGGAATGGGGCCGCCGATTGCTTGTCGAGGATGGAGACTGAAGTATTCTTGCCTGAAATCCCAGCGAAGCGAAGCAAGATTAGAAATGGAATCATAGGTAAGCAGAAAGTCGATGTACGAGTTGAGTGTGTCATCGTTGAGACTATCTGTATAGATCGTGGTCTGCTTAATTTCTTTAATCTTCAGTTCCTTTAAGCGTTTATCCGTGGGTGAAAATTTTATCTCAAAAGGGAATTGAAGAGTAGATGTTTGTGACTGAGCGTTGTTTGTGTTCAGGGTTAGAAAGAGAAGACAGCTTAGTAATTTCATATTGAAAAGTACAGTTTTCAATTCGTTTGGTTCATTATCAGTGAGATGGGGCGTATGTCTGCCTTTCTAGTCTTCTTGAAACAGTACTTCCGCCGTAATGTCGCTTGTTACGAGTCCAATGGCGTGTTTCCCCTTGATGCCCCACGTGGTAATCATCGTAGTGTACAATCCCTTTTTTGTCCCGATTGCAGAACGAAATTGTGCCTCTTTGTTGCGTAATTTGGCGGCGTAATCGCTTGTTACTTCAAAGGTGTCGTTGTAAAATTTTAGTTCGCATAAGTTGACAACACCATCATTTCGGTCAATCACCAAGTCGATTTGGGCTTTATCATTGTTCCAACTGTAGTTGTTGGATTCAATCTGGTCGCATTTCAGCGCTTTTTTGATCGTCTCAACGTGTTTCAAACAAATCGTTTCAAAGGCATATCCGCACCAAGAGGTGTAGGCTGGCTTTTGGAATACTTGGCTCCATTTTGAGCCTTTAAATGTGGTCATGAATTGCAGGTGAAATGAACAGAATTCATCGTAAATGCGAAAGAGCTTTGTTTTGCGATTACTGGCATAAGCATCGTATTTGAGCACAAAGCCTGAAAGCATAAGTTCGTTGAGTGATTTTGTAAAACTTCCTCCAGATGCAATGCCGAGTGCTTCAAGAAGTTCATCGCGACTGAGTCCTTTTTTCGGACCATTTGCGAGTGTTGAAATTATTTTTTCATGGTAGGAGTTTTCGTCGAAAAGAGAGATGAAAATATCATCGTACTCGTTTTCGAATTGAGCATTGGGTTGGAAGCAAAGGCGATCGATGGCGGTTACGGCTGAATCTCCGGGCGCAATGTGTTCCAGGTACTCGGCAACGCCGCCAAACGTCATGTAGATTTTTAATAGCTCGACTGGCGGCAGCGGAATTCCTTTGTACTTCAAAAAGGATTGAGTTTCGTGTAAATTGAACGGTTTAAGCTTGATTTTCCGCGTGATACGGTTGTGTAGACCTCCTTTGTTGCGAATGATCTTTTTTACCATGTACGATGCAGCGGAACCGCAGACAACTACCACCAAGTCGTCGCGCGTTGTGCAGTAGTCGTTCCAAAAGTTTTCAAACGCGCTCAAAAAACCAGATCGTTGTGAGTCTGCCCATGGAAATTCATCAATGAAAATTACTTTCTTTTTACGTGATTTTCGAATGCTCTTGAGGTATTGCTTCAGTTTACTAAATGCTTGCAACCAATTTTCGGGGAGATCTTCCTTCGCAAAGCGGCTCGTTACTTCTGAAAGCTTCAACATGAAGTTTTCAATTTGTTCTGGGCGGTTTTCTCCGTTTAGTCCCGTGAAACTGAATATGATTCTTTCTTGAAAAAACTCACGAATGAGATAGGTTTTGCCAATTCGTCTTCGTCCATAAACCGCAATAAGTTCCGAACGATGGCTGTTTAAAGCGCTGTTGAGTGTTTCTTTTTCAGGGTTCCGACCTACTATTTTGCGATACATAATTGTGCGTTATGGTGTTTGAGTTATAGCCAAAAATAGCTTTTTAATTTAATTTTGGCTACATCTCAATTTTGAAATCTAAATATGAGTTATAGCCAAAAATGATGTTTTTAATTTATTTTGGCTACATCTCAAAAGAATAATTATACAATTCGATTGGAAACGTTGGTGTAACCATCTTTTCTCCTTACATTTACATCACTATCGTTACTGCTAGCTAGAAATTTTTCGTCCGTACACCCACTGTTTTATTGATAATAACTATCGAACAGATTGATATGAAGAATCTTACCTCTTCAAGAGAAGGACATAGCATCAAAAATAACATCCGCGAATTTGATCCATTTGTGGCAGAAGTCTTGGCAGAATATTGCGAGCAGTTAATCAACAAAAAGCAAGGAAAACTAAACATTTCCGAATCCATTTTGCTCAAAAGCATTGAGATGCAGTGTTCGGATGAAGATTTGGTAGTTGAACGAGAACTGGCTGGTGTCATTCGGTCGGCAAAACGAATTCTGGAAGAAACATCAGAGGGGGAATGGTCGGAAGATCATAGACAACTTTTTCTCTTACTTAAGAAGATTGTTTTTGTGGGGATCGATGATGACTCCGAAACAAGTGACTCCGATATCATCAATCAAGTGGTTGACGGTTTAATGCGATTGGATTATTCGCAAGATATTCCCGTTTTTGAGGTAATAGACGAAGAGCGTAACATTTTCAATTACATTGGCTACATCCTCGGCTCGTTGGCAGAAAAGTTCAAGGAATCCACCGTTTCGGTAAAGGCAGTGAACACCTACTTGAGTAAAGATCCAACGAAAGGTTTCCTCGTGTTGGGTGATAACGGATCTATTCGATTCGCGAGCCGACGTTTGGAGAAAATTCTTCAGGTGCAAAATGGTGAATTGATCGACCTCTCCATTTTTGACTTCGTTCCTGCATGGAATGGAAAAACAATGAGCGAGTTAACTTCAAACCATCTGGGAGAACGCATTTTTGATCATTTTGGAAATGACGACAAGCAACTTGAAGCCTATATTCAACTGGATGCGGTAATTTTATCAGATGATCAGTTGAGTGATGATACTGACGAAGTAAAAGAATACGTTTTAAGTGTCGATTTCGATACAACGAGTATAGATGAGGATGAAGAGGTTTACAATCAACTAACGTCTATCGATAGTGTGATTGATGCGGTACGTTCACTCAAAAAGGGAGATGTTTCACCGAGTGACCACAATTATCGTCTTCAAACATCATTGGAGAGTTTGTATAAAATCAAATATGCGCAACTCGACAAATTGAATAAGGTGGAGGAACCATCCGAAGAATTGATTGACCCCAAAACTGTTGTCAACAGCATTTTGTCTGAATTGCGTTTCCAAACGAACTTTGAGAAGGTTGAATTTTCCATCAATAGCGAATTATCGGAGCCGTTTTGGGCCGATTTCGAAACGGTTTATTCGATTCTGAAGCATGTAATTAGCAACGCGATTAAATACACGGCTCAACAAGAAAATCCTCAAGTAACGATCCAGTTTTCAAAAGTGACCAATGCGGTGCTGGTTGAAATTTCAGATAATGGAATAGGGATTGAAAAAGATCAAATCGATAAGGTTTTCGAGAAAGGATACCGCGGATCGAGGGAAGGCGAAGGCTATGGAATGGGCTTGTATTTTATCAAACGCTGTTTGATGCGCTGCAATGGTTCTATCGCTGTTGAAAGTGAACCTGGAAAGGGATCTAAGTTTTCTATCTACTTGTAGAAAGTACCAAACGCTTATCAAGATTAATTACTAGGAAGCACCTGCTGCCTTTTGTACGCCGAAATGCGATTCGAGTGAGGTAATGCGCTTTTTCTGCATTTTTGAGATTTCATTCATGTTACTATCGTAGTTCACCATCGAACTAATGATTTTGTAATTGAAATCGTCTTTCACCTGAACAAATGACACGCTTGAGTAATCGTTGGCGCCAAACTTACGTTTGTTTTGACGGGTGGTGAGTCCAAGATCGATTTTCGAACTTCCGAGGTGGATCGCGCGAAGAACAATCTGCCACAATAACTGGTTGTACGTATCATGCGACTCTACAAAACGATAATCCAAACCGGCGAATATAAAATTGTAGTTCGAACCTGATTTGACGTTCAATGCCAGTCCGATCGGTTTATTGGTAGAATCTGCTCTTAGTGAAAGAACAAGAACATCCCAATCTGGAGAGGTAATGGCTTGTCTGAAAAGATCTTTTGGACAGTCGAATAGATTCAATTCAACATGCTTTTCTTTGGTATTGAGATAGAGCTGATAAACAGCCTCAAGTAGATGCATGTCTTTACTACCGAGAAGTCGCACTTCAAATTGATCCGAATTCTCAATCGCGCGATGTCTAACAAACCTTCTTCGATCACTTTTGAGTCGTTGTAGGAATACATCGGCACTATTAATTCCATTCAAACTAATAGCGTATCCATCAAAAACATCTACTTTCACAAAGCCCTGACTTTCGAAGCTCTCATGTAGTTTTGATTCTGTTTTGGCAATGTCGCGCATTTGTAAAACGTTCGCCACGTCTTGGTCGAAAATGGATGTAATCTTCTCCATGAAGAAAGAAAAAGCTGCTTCCCAATCGGCAGAACTTTTATCGATGTACAAATGATCTCCTATTGAAATGGGGCAGCCCAACATCAATGTCTTCGAGCACAAATAGTAGGGATTTAACTGTCGTTTCTGCTCAATTTGTTGCGAAATGAGTGCAGGTACGAGCGCATCGTCCTTTACCATACAGGCTGTCATGTAAGTACAAAGCACGATTTTCCCTTCAATGTTACGAGCAATGAAGTAATTGAAATCCCAATTGTCGTGTTCTTCTTTGTTGTTTCGATATACATTCTCTAAAAAACGTAATCCATCCCAATCGTAGCTTCCCTTATCGTGCATGAATGTGTTCCAGACTTCCTTAGGAATCGTTTCGATTCGGGTTTCATGTTGGATTTGGAAATTGGGCAATCGCATCGGAACAATAGGTGCAACTTTTGTTTTTGTGGGCTTGTAAATCTCCGTTTTTCGGAAAGCGTGATAGATGTCTTCGATTGTGCGCTCTTCTTCAATCAAAGTCTCCTCAAATTGCACTGCTAGTGTAGCGACCAACGCTTCAATTTGCTCGAGTGTATGATTGCACGTTATGGAAAAACGGATGCCTGTTCGTGTAATGGATACGGCAGGAAAGATGGCAAGATTGACATAAAACCCCTCCTGCATCATGCGCTGAACCAAGTTGTATCCAAGTCGGGACAATCCTACGGCCACAAAAAAGATTGGTGTTCCATGTTTGCTTTGGATGAAAGGAAGCCCGCGATCCATCAACTGCGATTCACAGAATGCGATTTTCATTTTGAGGTCGGCCTGTAAATCTTTGATTTCTTCTGATAAATGAATTTTTGCGCATGCAATTCCGGCACCGAGCGCTGACATTTGAAGCTGTCCGGCAAAAATAAACGGTCCACCACATGTTCTTGCCATTTCGCGCACCTTTGGATCGGGAATGACCACAACGGCTCCTCCAGCGGCAAAGGCTTTGTTGAGACTGGTAACAAGTACCATCTGTTCGTGAAAAGGCGTGTGCTCCAATGCGTAACCTGAACCATTCGGACCGCTCCAAGACATGCCATGCGCGTCATCCACATACAATCGAAACTTTGGATATTTATCCATTAATTCGTGGAGCTCCTTCATCGGAGCTGGATCTCCGTACATGCTATAAATACCATCCATCATGTACCACACGTTATTGTGTTTTTGGGAGAGCTCCTTTATTTGCCGTTCAATGCTTTCGAGGCTATTGTGTCTGACCACATGGAATGGAATTCCTTGAAGCTGAAGATGCGAAATCATAAATTGTACACTCGAATGCACTTGCTGATCCATCAAAACAACATCACCTTCGTTTACCACGATCGGCATCACTGCTACATGGGCAAGAGTGGTCGTGGTGGCAAGAATGACGGGCTTTTTAAAAATGTCTCCCAGAAGTTTTTCGAGTTCTCCGTACAAGGTAGATGAAACGTATGTTCTGGAAGATGGATATTGAATTCCGTACCGCTTAATCGCATCGATGGCTGCATCTTTCAAGCGTTGGTCGTGCTCTAGTCCTAGGTAGCTGTACGAACCAAAGTTGACGTGTTTACTGTTTCCAATCGTGATGGTTGTTTTATCGTAGAATTCATCTTCGGTATAGAGCTGTCCGATCCCTATTTGAGTACCTTTCGAGATCGAATCATAAATTGTATGGATAACTTCCTTTCTCATTGGTGCCCTATATGATAAAACAAAAGAGACTACTCAGACTATCAATTCCATATGGAATCTGTCAATTTTTTTTGAGAAACGATAGTAGAATAGTCCGTAAATTAATTCAATAATAAGAATATCCTTGCTAAATTTGGGTGAGTTGTGAATAAGATGTGTAATCTGTTGTTAATTTCATTCACGCTTAAATTAGGCTCCCTGCGCTAAAAAAATACTCTCAATGCAAAAGAATGCTTATCTCGAAAATGATTTTTGTGAATACTGGATCGATGAATATGGTGTTGTACACGAAATATTTAAGTCAACCTTTAGACATTTAGATTTACCAGTGGCGAAGCAAATAGTAGCCGATCGATTGAAGGTTTCGGCAGGAGTTGCGCGTCCTTTGTATGTTGAATTGGGTAAAGCAACAAAAATGGATCGAGCTGCGAACCGCTACTTGTCAACTGGGCCGGCAATGGAATGTCTCACAGCAACAGGTATTTTGGTACGTGATCAAATTGAGAAATTAGGAGCCAATCTGTACACAGGATTTTTCCAGCCAAGCGTTCCGACCAAATTCTTTACTGATAAAGAAAAAGCGATGACTTGGCTCAGAAATTATACCCAAGACGTATTAAACTAACTTCAATCCAACACCATAGATTCTAGACATTCCTTAGTGGGACTTTGTTCGTGCGAACTTGACTTTGGTTCTTCCAATCTCTATCTTGTGTCCATTACGAAAATTACCAAAAGAAATTCCGATGAGAAAAAGAGTTTTAATGATTGCAGCAGTAGTTGCTAGCCTTGGCTTCACCGCTTGCTCTGTGGATACAAGTGGTATGGAAGAGGCTGCCAACGATTTGGAAAAGCAACTCGAAGAAGCAAAAGAAGAGATACAAGAAGGTGGAGATACAGATACGATTGACCCAAGTGTTTCGTATCAATGTCCTGATGATTGCGAAAACGGTCCTGTTTATGACAAGCCCGGTCCGTGTGTGAAATGTGGTAAAGAAATGGAAATCCTTTAAGGAGAATAGAAATAATTGAAGTCCTGGCGTTTATTCGTCAGGACTTTTTTTTTGTGCCTATCCTTCCATATTTATCATTCGATACTTTTTTTTAAAAAAAATATTTTATTTCAAACAATTGTTTTTCAGTTGATTATGCAGTTTTTAAGTTGTATTGATTAATTTTTTTTGCTTTTCAAAAATCCAAATCGAAAGTAGGGGCGTATGTATGTCGAATTTAACAACAAAGCTAAATCAGACTAGAACAAGTATTTAATTAAAACTAAAAAACAAACAAGATGAAAAAGAACATTCTAACAGCAGCAGTATTTGGATTATTAATGACAGCGTCAAGTTTCGCACAAACAACAATGGTAGGTGGAGAGCAAATGTATCCAAAGAAGAATATCGTTGAGAACGCAGTAAATTCAGAGGACCACACAACACTTGTTGCCGCAGTAAAAGCTGCAGACTTAGTGGGTGCGCTTCAAGGTGATGGACCGTTTACTGTTTTTGCTCCAGTAAATGATGCATTTGAGAATTTGCCAGAAGGAACGGTGGCTACATTACTTAAGCCAGAAAACAAGGGCGCATTAACGAACGTATTGACGTATCACGTCGTTTCAGGATCGTATGATTTCGATGCAATTGCCAAATTGATTAAATCAGGAAAAGGAAAAGCAACATTAACATCATTGAACGGAGGAAAGCTAACAGCATCCATGAATGGTGATCACAATATTATGCTCACAGATGAGAACGGAGGAAAAGCCAATATCTCAGTATACGATGTGTATCAATCAAACGGAGTGATCCACGTAATTGATTCCGTGGTTCTTCCTAAATAAAATCTTCTTTTCAACAGTTAGGTTAGGTTAGGTTAGCGTGGGGGGCTCGAAAGGGCCCCCTTTGTACGTTTATGTTTTTAAAGGAAGATTTTTTCAATCCTCCTATGTTTGGGAGATTAATCCAATAAATCACTCAAACGCTCCATCTTTGCCTTCAGTTCTGCGACTTCTTGCTCTAGTTCAGAGAGTCGCTTTTCATAGTTGGAAACAGGTGCGAAACTGGTGTTTTCTTCTTCTTCGAAGCTTTCAAGGTCAATTTCTCCTCCTAAACATTGCGCGTAGCGTGCTTCTTTTTGCCCTGATTTCCGAGGTAAACGCTGAATCAGTGGTAGTTCTCTTTCAGCTAAATCCGACATGCATTGCTGAACAGCATCCAGATTTTCAAAATCAAACAATCGACCGCTATTACTATTCACTTCGCCAGATGTCAGTGGACCGCGCAGCAAGAGCAAGCAGAGAACAGCTTCTTCGTCTTCTCCGATATCCAAATTGGCAGGAGCATTGTGCTTGTATTTCAGTGTTCGGTTTCCAGCTCCCGTCACGGTATTGACCAATCCTTTCGAACGTAAACTATCGATTCCCACTTGTACCATTTCCTGATCGATCGACATTACGGGGTTTCGAGCCGACTTCTGATTGCAGGCTGTGAGAATTCCATTTACTGTCATGGGGTAGGTGTCAGGAACGGTTTTTTCCTTTTCCAATAAAACGCCTAAAATGCGCTGTTCAATAGCGTCGAGTACAACTAATTCGCTCATGGTTGTTTTTTACGGTTTGGATTTTAAAGATAGGAGAAAATGTGGTAGAAGCCGATGTAGAAAGAGATCAAAGATTCAGATGATTTAACACTTCTAACGAAAAATCAAGTGGGCTGGTCGAATAATCGGAAGCTCAATTTTTTCAATTTAGATTTCTGATCTTGAGTAAGCAAAAAACAAGTAGATATGGGAGGATCAAATGAAAAGTTAGAAAATGCTCCGAGCAAGAAGTTTAAAAAGAAATCGGGAAAGAGGAGAGGAAATAAAACTTCAAAATCGGGCGCTCAAGCAAAAGCAAAGTAACCTGACCTGTCAACTAAACCAAAAAAACGCCCTTTCAATCTGTATGATCGAAGGGGCGTTTGCGTAGTAGTTGGTGTGTCTTTAGTATTGATCCAACAAATAGTTAATCATATCTGTGGTCGTTACAATTCCTGCCAACTCTCCGTTGTCAACAACGGGTAAAGCGTGAAATTCCTTTTGTGATAATATTTCTGCAGCCTCTTTGATTGTTGCGTCGGAACCGATACTCACAATGTTTTTTGCCATTACTTGCTCAATCGTGAACATGTTGTAAACGGTTGTGTCAACATCTCCACCCTGCGCAGCATCTGCAAAGCTGATTCGAAGCAAATCTGTTAAGCTGAGCATTCCGATAATCGATGTACCACTCACTACAGGGATGTGTCGAATATTATTCTTTTTGAATAATTGCTCAGCTGTATCGAGGTTATCTGTATGGTTCAACGTGATCACATCTGATGTCATAATCTTAGAAACGGGCTCTCTCTTTTTCATTTTCTGATTGTTTTATTAGTTCTATTTTCTGTCTTTCTTTGACAATAGAAAGGTCGGGGGAATATCGCTCAGAAAGTATGATGTAGGTCATGTTAGAATAGAACTTTCGATAGGATTTTGTGGATTTTCTCGTTTAATGCATCTTCGTAGTAGAATGACTTCAAAGTGGAACTATTTCTTAGGCGTACTCATTAGTCTTGTGTCTAGTGCTGTCTGTGCTCAACAAGAACTGTACGAGCATTCTCCCGAGTTTATTCGTAAACATGGAATTAAGCGAATAGTGATCCGAACGAAGACGGCCTATCACGATGAGAAAGGACTGCCGCCGGACTCTTCCCGTATCTACGAATTTGATCAAAATGGATTAACGGTCTACTCAACAGGTTTTCTAAAGAATAAGCGGTATTTCTGGACGGAATACACTTATGATAATCAGCAGCGAATGTTGAAAAGTGAGCGTTTCAACGAGGATCAACTACACGATTATGTACACTACGAATACTTGTCCAGTGGTAATTACATCGTGCGCTCTTTTAATGTGGAAAATCCAAACAGCACATCCTATTACGCGTGTTTTCTGGATGAGAATGGCAACGTAGTTGAACGACAGGAGATTCGACAAGATTCAATAATCATGAACCGAGATCTCCAAACCTACACTGAGCAAAACTTGATGAAAAGCCGCTTGCATCTTGGTTTTCGTGGAGATACAGTAATTTATGAACGCTACACATATAAAGATGATACGTTGCTCGTGCGCAAGGATTTGTTCAATTCGAGAGGAGAACATACACGAACCAGATATGAATACTTGGCAAATGGAAAGGAGAAAGTCGTTCACTATGGAGATCAATCCAGTTGGTATTCATTTTATGATGACAAAGATCAGCTAATCAAACGAGCAATTGTGCGGCACGATCAGAAGGACACGTTATACAATGTATATGCGCACAATGAGCGTGGTTTGATGACGAACTTGAAGAATCTACGTCAAAACATGCCTAACCGAAGAGAGGTGTACACCTACGAAAATGGACGAGAGAAAACCAGGGAAGTTTATGCGCGCGCAAATACCTTTAATTCACTTATGGAAACCGAGTATTTGGGCGATACAGCGAAGCTGATCTATATTACTTCTTACTGGGAAAAACAACCTACTTGGGTAGATTACCAACGGTTTGATTCCTTAGGAAACATCACAGAGAAATTTCGAAGTGAGGTGAAGGGACTTAAGCGCTCAGTGAAAGCGATGAGGGAAAAATCGGATGTGAAACAATATGCTTATCGATACAATTCTACGGGTAAAGTGTTGGCAAAGTATCAAGTTGTTTCGGGTTGGTTGGCTGAGTCTGCATTTTGCTCTACGTATGTCATAGATGATCTCACGGAAGATTTCGGAAGACGACCAAAGAGACAAAAATACTACACGTGTGATACGGTTCGCGTTCGAAGGCACAAAGGAGGAAAACATTATTTCGTTTCGATTAACGGGAAGCCGAACCTCATGCGACACGTTTATCAGAATAAAGCAGGTGAAATTGATTCGGTGCTCGATATCAACAAGTCGGGTGTGGTTCTGAATCGGATGGTGAAGGAAAACGGCCTGAACAAGACCTATTTTCTGAAGGAGCGATTTGAGTACAATAAAATGGACAGCTTGCTAAAAGTGTATGACGCTCATGGAGGTGAGTATTGGACAACGGATGAAAATGTAGTGGAGGAGCATTTTTGGAAAGATGGGAGAAAGGTGAAACTGGAGAAGTACACCAATTATTGGGGGCAGTATAGTTCGCGAGATACAACCACGATTCTTTTTGACTATCAGGGGAGAGATGTTTTTCGCACGACAACCAATCCGCAGGGTAACGTAATAGAAGAACGTTATCGATATGATGGAAACGGTCGTCTCGTGGAAATTTTAAACATGGATCGGCTTTCAAGTGGCAATATACAAACGAAATTCACCTACGACGAAAATGGAAATTTGCTAGAGCGTGCTGAGGTCGCAATCATGAATTCTGTTGAAACTATCTTGGAATATGAGTATTTTTAATCCAATATGTGGAAACGAATAGGGAAATTCTTTAATGGTCTGATTAGCACACTAACGCTCATTGGAGATGTAATTGTAGGATTCCTTTGTTTGTAAAGCATCAGTATTATGAAGAAAAAGCGGAACGTATTTCAATGCATTCTCAGGTGGTTTTTTGAGATTGGCGATTTCTTCCTAACATTTTTCAGCTAAAAAAACGTAACTGCGTGGCGATTAGAAAACTAGCTTTTATACTATTCGGATTGGTCTTGCTCTCATGCAAGAAGGATAAACCAATGGAACTTCAAAAAACACCCTATTTCGGAAGCGAACTGAAAACAAACGGATATTATTATTCAAGTGTGATTGATGATGAAGGAGTTCAGCGCTACGCTATTGTTGTGTTGTATCGCGATGGTACGTTTCTTTTTCCGGGTATCGAGAGAGAGCACAACACATCCTTGTCGGAGATTGAAGCTGAAATCGTGAATGGGAATGCGTATGCAAATAGTGCCGATCGAAAGCTAGCCTGGGGCTTGTTTTTGGTAGATAATGACGAACTGACTGTCGAAAATTGGTTCCCTGTACTTTTTCGGGGGATGCATACGGTTCAAAGTAGGGCAATCATTGAAAACGATTCGACATTTACTGTCCAGCCGAATGATAAAAAGGGTGGATGGCCAGAACGCACCTATTACTTTAAAGCGTTTAGTCCAAAGCCAGACAGTACGAATGCCTTTATCTAATTTGCAGTGCACCGATCTTTTATCAAGAAGATGCTTCAAAAAAAATCGGGCTTGCTAAAACACAAGCCCGAAATGGGACAACTGAAAATATCAGTTCAAATATCTAAGGTAGATTACTCCACAACCAATCGTTTCAATAGGCTTTTTCCATTTTGTTGATCGATTACTTCGATGAGGTATACGCCTGAGTTAAATAACTCCACCGAAATCTTGTTTTCTCCAGCCGTAATGCTTTTCGAAAGTGTTAATCTTCCCGCTAAATCTGAAATGTTTACTACGTAATCACTACCATTTTTTACGTTAATCGTAATTTCCGTTTGTGCAGGATTTGGATATACGCTAAAATCGAGCGGTGCCTCAATTGGGTCAATAGAAACGGATGCATTACACACTTGTGGATACAAGAACTCCAATGAACGTTGAAGAATCGTGTCCGTAGTGGTTGCGTTTGCATTGAAATAGCTCACGTGACCGCTGCTGTTTGCATAGGTGATCAATTCAGAAGTTACTCCTTCCGCCTGCGCTTTTTGATCGATCAAGAACGACCCTTCCATGCTAATGATCGGGAAAGTAGCAATGGATGCGTATCCAAATGCGTAAGGAACAGTTCCGTCGTTATCATCGTGAACAGAGAAAATGGGAACATCTGTAGGATCGATGTAATCCGTTCTTCTCAATGCGCCAGAGTAATTCAAAACGGCCAATACTTCAGAATCATACTGCGTGTTCGCTGAGCTGTTTCCTTCCCAACCACCGTTATTCGTAACCAATGGTAAGATGTATGGCTCCACAACGTCTGTTGAGTCTAGCATCCCTGCATGAGCAGCAACAATTCCCCCAGCAGAAATTCCTCCTACAATAATATAGTCTGGATCCACGCGATACGTATTAGCATTCGCAGCATCTTCCTTGAAGAAGCGGATGGCCGCTTTCATATCGCCCAATGCTTTTATCACTTCGTCTGTCATCACTGTAGAGTCAGGAAGAGGGAAAAGCGGTCCGTCGTAAAGGCGGTAATCGATCGTTGCACACGCATATCCATGAGATGCATAGTACTCGCAAAATGGGTGCATATCGTCACGTGTTCCTGCGATAAAGCTTCCTCCAAAAGCCAAAATGATTAAGGGGCGAGCAGTCGCTACATCTCCACTAGGTTCGAAGAAGTCAAGAAATAAATCCTGGTTGCTGCCGCCAACGGTTGTATTGCTTCCGAATTGAATGCCAAGCGTTTGATCCACCGAATAAGTAGGGTTCAAATAACGCGATCCGTCACACGTTGGGTGTTGTCCGAAAGAAAAAGTAGTCGCCGCGAATAAAGCAGCGAGTAGTAATGTTGTTTTCATGTGGTAATTTTTAGTCGCTTGAAAATAAGGAGTTTTTTCGAAATGAACGAAGTAGGAGTGTTGAATGGTAGGGTGAGGTTGATGAGCGGTTGGAACGAGAATTTTTTAAGTCTAATTCCTGATAGAACTGCGACTCTTTAACGAATAAGGGCGGGCAGAAGGATGGGTAATAGAATACTTAGAATGAGAGAGGCTACGATCAACCATGTGAAAAAGATCACGTTGCTCTTGATGCGATCTAATAAGTTGTTCCTGGTTACGGCCAAGTCATTGCTTCGCTTCGTTGCTTCCAATAACTCAATTAATAGTTCTTTCTTGGTTTTGGCCAGGTTTCGTTCCTTAACGATGGAATCAATTTGTTCTGAATTCATAATAGTGTTTTACGGTTGTCATTGAAGATAGAAAAAAACATTCTAATCTATTGAGGAATAGTAACTTTTAAGCAAGTTGGTTACAGTTTGTATTTACGATTGCTGTTCTGCCAAGAATTCTTTCAATTTTTCCATTTATAGCCTCGTTGATTTGCATGAGTGGTTGGAGCTGGATAGGTGATGGTTCTTTTTCAAGAAGTGATTCTTACAGGGAAGGATAAACGTATACAACAAAATTTAAGTAGAAAGAATTGTTGAAAAATTAATTATGCTTGACGACTTATTAAGAATTGTTGATAACGGTTGTGGAAAACTCATTATGAAAAGTGCAGTATACTAAATACTTACGGCTTATCTTTAGTGTTGAAATAAAGAAAGGATAGAATTGCAGTTCTACCCTTCAAGGTTGGAAGATACCCGACCTTTTTAGGAAGAGTTCTTCAAGAATTTTCATCTAAATTAGTACTTTCTGAATAATTAGGTATCTACACTTTAGCATCCGAGGTGATTGATGGATGAAAATATTAAGAAAATGGCAGTAAAACACAAACCTACTGGAGTAGTTCACAGTGGAAGCAAAGGTGGTTCTACAGGATGTGGAACAAATACGAGTGCACATTCTGATCACTGGGTAAGTACAAGTGAAAAAATTACTTGTGACAAGAATGGTTGCAAAAACTAAATGTTGTCTGCGGAATGGTGTCCTTGTGACACCATTTCTTTTTTTTAGCGAATATTTGTCTAGACAAATAACCCCCGCTGTGCTGGATTTGCAATCCTTTCTTGGAGGGAACTATCCGTTATTATTTTTTACTTTCTGTAATTCTTTGAGAAGACTCTTTTCATTGTTTTGCCACCAATAAATCTTTTTCAAGGACGATACTTCCGGGAAATTGATTTGAATAGCATCTTTCCAATCCGTGATTTGATTGGTGTCACTTAAAGGTTTCGTTGTTAAACTAATTATTTGTCTGAATTTGGATAGTGAGTTTACAGTTTTGTATTCAACTACGATAAACATTTCTTCAGTTGCGGATTTATTATAGTACTTGAAAGGTAAGCTTGTTGGTGGAATTTTATACTGGATTCTACCGTTTTGAATTAACGTTTCTCTTTTTGCAATTCGATCTTTAAAACTGGAGAGTTTGAATTCATCAGTAACCTCTTTGTTGTGTAGTAGCATACAGTTGAAATTAAACGCGTAGCCAGTTGAAATGTTATGAATATCGAACCAATGATCGTCGGTGCAAAAGTGTTTTGAGTTTGGATCGGCTGCTTCACACAGCATTGGTGTCCATTGATCTCTGCAATTCCCGAAGATCTTAACTTTAAAAACTGGGTGAAGATTATAATCCAATGTTCTAATGTTAAACCTACGCTGATAGATCAGGGTGGCAATGGCTACAACCGCAATAGCTGAATTAATTATTATTCCTAGGAACTGTGTTTCTTGTGGCGTCATTTTCGGTGATGGAGTTAATTAGTCAAGCTTAAGAATTTTCATTGGATTGAACAACTAGGAAATTTATCCGCTGTGCTGGATTTTCAATCCTGCACAATTTTCATAGTTCACCCTGTTTCGGCTAAAACGAAAATTTATGCCTAATCCCCAACTTTTGACACTGATCCCTCAATTTAGAGGCGTAAGAAACAAAGAATACTTTCTGTACCGTTTGACTCAAATTTATGCCTAATCCACAACTTTTGACACTGATCCCGTATTAGTGTATCCTTAATATCAAATAGATAAATTTTGTTTCGGAATGGGCAGAGATTTCTAGTGGAACTTTGTTACTATATTGTTACTAGAAAAGAGAAAAGCCTTGCAATCTAATGATTACAAGGCTTTTTCTGTTGTCCCACTAGGACAAATCACGAATTTCAACCAGTTTCAAAGAAGTACATCTGAACCCAGTGTTTATGGTTGTTGTGGGTGTTTTTTCAGTCTGTTGAAGCTATTTGAAGTTTATTGAAATTAGATGATAAAACTCCAAATTCGTGCCGATTTTCGTGCCAATACTAATAAATAATTTGGATAGATTCACGTTGTAACATTAAGAAATCACAGCATGAAATTATCAATTCAAACTTACCTAAAGTCATCTAAAAGTGCGTTGAAACCAATCATCTTCAAATTGAGTTTTGGATATAAAGTTAAGGATGCTTTGACGGGTAAAGTATCCTATAAACCTTTGTACTATAATTCAGATATAAAAGTACTTAGTAAGGATTGGAATAGTCAGCGTAGTTTGCCAACGAGTAGGGCGGATATATCCGAGATAATGCGCTTGGAAGATGTTATTCAACATACTTTTAATCACTTACTACTTCAGAAAGTAGAAATTACTCCCAGTGTCTTTAAACGGGAGTTAGATTCCGTACTCGACAGAGAATTGGATTCAGTTGAAAACGTGATACACATTTGCTCTTATATCGAAACCGAGATTGAGACAAATACCAAACGGTCTAGTAATACGAGAAAGCAATACGCTAATCTCAAAAATCATATCGCTCGTTTTGAAGATGCATTAGGAAGTAAAGTCACAACTGCCAATCTTGACCGAAAAGTTTATATCAAATTTATGGAAGAAATTCGGAGAGTGATGAATACTTCAAATTCGGTATGGAAGATAGAGAAAAACTTCAAAGCTGTTTTGAATGATATTCGTAGAAACTATAAAGAGGTTGAAGTTTTCAATCCTCAAGCTGAACTAAGTAAATCAGAAAAATCTAAACTTGTTTCAGAGGATAATGTTTACCTCGATTTTGATCAGATACAACGACTGATAGATTACGACCCGAAAGATGATAAGTTGAGAAATGTGAAGTTGATTATGCTGACTTTGTTGTTTACAGGTTGTCGATATGGAGATGTTTTCAAAGTGATTCCTGAGTTTGAATCAACTGATAATGGTCTTCATTTCAGATATGCCAAATTTATAACGGACAAAGGAAAAGGAGTGGAGGTAGTTGTACCAATTTTGAAACCCTTAGAGGAAGCGTTCAATAATAATGACGGAACTGCGTATCCTATTTCCAATCAGAAATTCAATAGCTACGTTAAGGAATTATTCAAGGCTGCGCAATTTGATGAGATCGTTTCTTTGGCTTATTCTGATGCTAATGGCAATAAGGTCTTTAAATCCGAACCCCTACACTGTTTAGTTACGTCTCATATTGGTAGAAGATCGTTTATTACGAATTTGATCAATCATATCCCAATTACAATTTTATGCAAAATTACTGGACACTCACTGAAGGATAAGAGTATCATTTTCAAGTATAATAAGATTACGGGTGTTCAAAATGCAGTATTGTTTATGGATGAAATTAAACGTGTTTCTGAATTAAAAACTAATCAGTTTCCGATAAGTTTGGTTTAGATACTTCACACCTCTTCAACTGATAAATATTGCCAATTGACGATTTAAGTCAAATACTCTTATTATCTTGAACAGTAGTCACTATTATTTGAGGGGATGGGACCTTTATCGAACTCTTTTATATTGATTTGGTACAATTATAGACATTGTCACAAAAATTGAATATACTACGTATCGTAGCACCGTAAACAGATAATAACAATTCCGTACATAAAAATCTAGCCTGCTACCGAGAACCTTTCGTTCAACCACACAATGACTCAAGTTCTTTAAAGCATTTATGATTATTAAGTTCGAATCTTTCAGCTAGAACTCTACAGTTTTCTATATTTAACCTTCCCTCAAGTAAAAGTGATTTTGAACGATCCCACGCTCGATTGTAGTTTTCGAGAGCAACTCGATAAATATCTTCCCCTTCAATCATATACGTTTGCGTTTGCCTTTCTGCAAAGGAGATTAAATGAAAAACAAAGTATCTATTATCCCTTTTAACAAGGTGGGTGTGATCAATTGTATTTTCACACTGATCTATATCAGACCAATTAATAGATAGGTTATTTAGCCCTGAAAATAACTTTAATTCATCGAAAAAGCTTATTGCTCTTTGACGATTTGAAATACTAACTATTCTACGAAACCTTAAACTTTGATTCTTCTTCAGATGTCTGTGGATTGATTCGAAGTATCGTTTCATGCCGCCTTTCGTTTTTCCTTCAATATTTTTTGGGTCTTCCGAAAAATTTTTGGTGTCAACCGAATCAGCATGAATGGATTTTGTTAGCATCTCGCCATATGTTTCATCCAAGTTCTTGAAAATCGAGTATTTTAACTTTTCGCCATTCGATGATTCTATTTGCCATTCTATACGCAGTAGTGTTACAATTATAGCCGAAAGCATAGAGCCAATAATACCGAAGTAATAAATAGTGTCATCTTTGGATTGACTGTCGAGAATGAAAAATCTCAATATGAATAGGCCGGAGGCGATAATTAAAAGTGAAAATTGGATAATCCGAAAAATAGTTTTAGTAGTTATTCTCATATCATTTCTTTAAGTTGAAAATTTCCTTTGTAATTAGTCATTTTGATGTGATACTTAGATGTTTCCAGTTACAGAACAGTATTCGGAAAATCTAAGTTCAGTTTTTCATGAACTTGTTAAAAACCTTCTCCACCTATCTGGAAAATAGGGAGTCTTAAAATGAAAATGTGCCAAATCTTTAAGAACTCTGTAACCAGACCTATCAGTTCTGTAGTCGTAAGTAAACTCGTTCTTACACTCAATTAATGACTTCGCGAACTCTTCGAATGATTTTGTGTCACCATTATCATTTCTTAGTTCTAGGGATACTTGATAACCATCCTGAACCGATTTTGAAAATAATTGCTCCTCAAGATCATTTTCAATATCCTCAATAAGGTGCTTGGATTTTGAGTCTATACCGTGGTGAGGGACAAAAAGTGCAACATCAATTTCATTCTCCAGGGCAAAGTCCCTGATTTTGACGTACAAGCCTTCGTTATCAAGTAAAACGGTGAATTCTATAAGCATTGCTAACAATGGAGAAGTCTCATCTACATAATAAATAGGCTTTTCTCCTGTTGCGAACAGTTTAATCAGATTCATTGGATTATTACTGGCATCAGGCAATCTATTTGAATTTACTTTAGCAAATTCGATATAGGCGAAAACAGTCTCAATATGCTTGTTGGCAAGTTCCATCTTGTCATGTTTAAGAAAAAACAACAACACGTCATATATAGGAAGAGAGTGGATATCTAACAAGGGACGCGCTGAAACCGAGTTCATTTCAATTACATTTTCGAGGACATTAACAGTTTTATCATAATTCGGATCACTGTTCGGTACAAGGTTTAAGGCATAAACAAGAGTTGAAATAAAGTCATGGGTTCGAAGGGTATAACCGACCTGTTCATATTGCCCACCATTAGGATAATGAAGTCCGTCCTTTTTTAAGGCAACCTTTAGCCCCCGCTTCACATATTCCGTAAGAACATGATAATATACGGAGTATAAATTATCGAAATACTTCTTAACTCCTTTTTGATTCTCCAGCTTGTTCTTCAAAATCCAGAACCAAAATTCTAAAATCATTTGACGCAAGTGCTTTTCTATTATCCCCAGATTATTATTCGCAACTGAAACTCTATAGAGTATAAATGCAATCAATTCTGTTGATTTTAACCTTCTCTTCCAAAACTTTGTTATTCTATTTGACTTGCTATTCCATTCATTATCAAACAAAATTAATCTGAGTAATTCCTTAAAGTCAGTAGAAACTTCCTGAATAGAATCAAAATTGATCAATACTCTGTTGAATCTTTTGCGAATCACATTGTTACTTAAGAGATAAGGACCGAATAAATTATCGCTAAAAAGTTCAGTCAATTTCTCAATCCCCCACCGATCAAACTTGACTTCAGGATTCAGTTTTTGTACCCTCATAATAGTTTCATTAAGCAATCGAGAGGCGCTTCCTTTTACAATACCGTTATGAACAATAACTACCACCAATTGCAAATCCTCATTAACTGTGGCAGAATAGTCATCTGGTACAGTCACCGCATCAACAAGAGATGAAGAAATCCCATCGTCTTTAACAATCCCTCTCTCGGTTATGTGCCGATCTTCCCCGCCTTTGAGTTCAAAGTAGAATTTCTTTTTAAACCCATCCTCATCTTTTCCCACCGCAACGATATCCTTACCGTACTCCTTTAATCCGTAATTCTCTTTTGGTTTAGAGAAAATTCTAAACCCCATTGCTTCCAAAAGGAACGTGAAAATTACACTCAATTCTTCCTTTTCCTTAAGTGTTTCTAGATATTCCTTTACAAATAATCTATCTGTATTCATCTCACATTTCTTAAATTGAATTCAAAAAGATCTGGATTTTTATATGGTCTACTATCGACTGTAGAACTGACACTAACCGAGCCAAGTTTAGTAACCTCACCATGGCATCCCATTTTCGCACTATTTCCACGGACAATTATTGATGTCTTGAACATTGATCTCAGAAAACTAGGATTATCTTGACTCTCCTTCATTGCTTTTGATTGATTCTCCTGTGATAAAGCCAAATAGGTTTGAAGTAATTCTTTCTCATGAAAGGCAGGATTTATATCATTGGTGTCAAATTTTCTTTGTAAGTCTTGCTTTCTCTGTTTTGCAGCTTCTTTAATCGGAACAACAAATTTTCTTGAACCCTTTCCTTTGACCATTGGGATTACCCAATCCAACATATCTTGTCCATAGGTATCGTAGGTCAAAGCTGCCAAGTGACTTTGAAGGGAAACAACCACAGCACTGTACTTTGATTTCCATAAGGAGATTAAACTGGGAAGAACTTTCTCAAAGTTATGCGAGACGTAGTAAAATCTGTGTATCGCATTCAGCTGATCTTCTTCGTTTTCAAGCAAACATAAATCAATATTAAAAGCTGAAGAGAATTTTACCATCATCACATCTACAGGGAGTGTTCCAAGTCCATGTGATGATCGAAATAACTCTAGGATACATTTCTCAGATTCCTCAGGATTGATCTGAAAGAAATGTTCAAGCGATCTTCTAAAGCGAGCTGCAATATGGTATTTTCGCCCCTCCGCTGCTTGATATGTATCTGCAATGATTTTAAAGAGGAACCATGGATTCCGAAATTGTCCAAAAAAATTGTCAACGACAGAAAGTTTACCAGTACGATTTACATAAGCAACGAGACATAAATAGCGCAAGTCTTCGTCTTCTTCATTGTCAATTAACCCAAGATCATAAATTATTTTAGCTAATTGCTCCTGATGAGCCTTCAAAATCAATTTTCTCCAAAGAAGGTATATTCGTTCTCTTTCATTTCGAGAGGCACTTATATTTTGAACCATGAAATAACAAAAGTCGTTCAATGGTAAAAAATTTGATTCACTTATCTCAAACTCATTGAGAGTTTCAAGAACATCTTCGATCTGTTCCTGAGATAGATTACATCTTGCCAAAGCAGTTAATTTATTTTCAGTGGAAACAACGGTCGAATCCATTAAAAATCGAAAAACCTCATTAGGATAATGATCAAAGGCAATAGGATATAAGCGTAGCTGAAAGTCACTCTGGATTAACTCCTCACTTTTACCATGTTCATAAAGAGATTTAATATAAGAGTTTGTTTGTCGCAAAAGCGCGCGGTGTAAAACACTCCAGATAGTATGATTATTGGATTGAGTGCTAATCTGACAAAACTCGAAGACCTTGTCAATCGAATAATCCCAACTTAGTAAATGATAGACGAAAGCCTTGTCGAAATCATTCATCGAATTATCTTCCTCGCCACTGTCTAATTTAATCTTATCAAATGCGTAGGAGTACACATTCGACTTTCTATTTTGGATTGAATTCAAAAGATAACCGTGAAACCCATCCATAACAGGGCTAAATGGTCTGTGGTTTTTCAATTCGTTCTTTTCCTTGAGTTTATCCCTAAAACTTGAAATGACATTAGCAACTTCCTCAATTGTATTGAGCTCATCGAAATTAATTATCTCCTTGCAGTAATTGAAAATTGTCTCGTTGACGATTTTCGAGTAGGGGTTAATTTCTATAAGGCTATCATTTGTACTATGAATAATCAAAACCTCAGACCTCAGTAAATCTTTGTAATCCTTGATTTCTTGTTTTTCAAATAAATACTTACCTGACTTAAAGAATTGTTCGATGAGTTTTTTCACTTTCTTTGTCATACTGATTTTGTTACTTCACTTCCCATTACTAATCCAATTAATCTGGGCATACACTTTTTACCAAAGCAATTCTCCGTTTCCTCTAAGGACATTAGGAAAATTGTTCTATTTTCATTGAAACCATTAGTTTACATTCGCTTAATTTAGTAATTCTATAGGATCAAAACTTTGAAGATTACACGACAAATAGTAGTTTACTCGTAATCGACAATTTTATGTGAAATTTTTACAATATTCCCTTGAACAGTTCAGGGGACAAGAACCGAGATATTCTATCGCAATCACTCTTCAGGAAAAACCCTTCCTTCAGCAAGTCCAAAATCATAGGGATCGCCCATGTGTATATTCAAAGAATATCCGCAGAGAAAACACTTGAACCAACTATGAAAGTTATAGCCTGTTCTAAATAAATCTTCCATTGGTTTTCTGTAAACAACTAAGCATTGGTTATTACAGCAATTACAGCGGGTTCGTTTAAAGAATTCCTCATGAGACGATTCCGACTCCGCAAATCGTTCAGCCCTTCCTATTGGGTTTTCGTAACTCGATTCCCAATAATCAACATTATTGCGTATCGCGAAATCTTGGGTAAAGGAAGCCCTACCCAACTCCTTGAGGTGTGCAAGATACAGATACTCAGATTGTAATTCTATGGGAGTTGTTCGATTGGCGAATTCACTTGGGGTAAACTTCATTGAACAAATCTCCTCCACAATATCTATTCCTGACAACGATTGGAAGAAATGCGGCTTCCAATTCTTCAAATTGTCTTGTTCTAATTGAATAACTCTAGAAACAATCGGAATTATTTGCCGTGAAATCAGAAAGTCAAAAGAAACACAATTTGGAAGCGTTTTCCCATTGTGCATGATCCTATTTCTCCAAGTAGTCAATGTCTCCAATGCATCTTTGTTCTCCCTATCAACGAGAAACCTAAACCGATCAATTTTTTTGAATTCAGGACTATTTTCATCATAATATTTTAACGCTCCTTCCAGTCTTTGGTAGGCAACCCCATACTCGACAGATTTAACCTCGGACGGAGACAATTTACCGTCAAAAAAGCGAAAAACCTCATCCCTTTTATCAATAACCTTAACGCTAAGGAATGGATTTATTCTTGCCAGTACATCCTTAATAAATAACTCAAAGAAGCGATGGAACGCTAAGATTGATAGTCCTATGTCATCCATCATTGTTACCGTCATTGAAGATAAGTTATCTGGTGAATGTAACATATCTAAGGACAAATGAACTGTACTCTTAATATTTCTAACACTATTAAAATAATGCTCGAATCCATCATGTAAAGAAGCGTAATAGTAAGGTGTGCTTGCTTTGTATCTTCTGTCGAATTCAAACTCGTTTGCTTGATGAAAATTCTTAGTTTGACTCAAAATGTAAAGTAATGTATGAAACCCCTTTCAGTGTTTCATGGTTAACCCTTTTCAAAGATGATAATTTGCACTTCGTTTCTCTATCATTTATCACCGTACGTCTTTAGACTAAAGAACTCGAAAGCCCTAGTAATAAGCAAATTCAATCCCCATTCATGATTTTCAGTGCTCGTGAGTTGATCGCATTTAATCATTAAGTCAATTCTTCGCACCTTTTCTCTTCACATAATCATAATGATATTCTGATTTCAATGACGCAACATCCAATTTATGTAATACAAGATTTTCCTGAATCATTTGATCTGTAAGTGTAGCTAGGTTGTAGTCTTTGAACTCTTGAAAAAATGATTTTATATTTTTTCTTAGCATATATACCTTATTAGGCTTCATAATTTTGACATCAAAATTGAAGTTGCCATTATCTGCCAGTAAATTAGTCGGTATTAACATAAAGTAAGTTACTTTAGCTTCCGAACTATATTCTTGTTCAAACCATCCACAATGGTTATTCATTTGTCCCGATTCGCGTTTATGAATCTCCACTCTATGATCTTCTACCTCACTCTTACATTCAAAAACGAAATATTCATTATCTCCTCCACACCACAAATTATCTGGTCCTTTCTTGAATTGCTTATCTGGTCTTTGACATTCAAAACCAAGCATTTCACCAATACTGTTAACTGCAGCTTCAAATCTATCTGCCCTCACTCCAAAATCAAAATCCGAAACTACTTCGTTAACATTCAACATTAACTCTTCATTCGTTTCATGCTCTTCAATCCACCCCTTGATTTTAGTCGTCTGGTTATGATCGATGTAATCAATTTTTCTATACCTAATACCTTTAATCGGTTTCATTAAATACTGATTTCCATTGTATGCCCTTGTCTGAGTAGTAATCGACTCTTTCTTACTAATGAAAAACTGATAATTTGCTAAAAGCTGACGATACCAGGCTTTTTCTTCTGGAGAAGCACAGTACTTATTCACTATATCTTGAAGTATTTTGCACGCTCCCTCGTAATCTTTTCTAAATGCAAGTGAAGTCGCTTTTCTCTCTTTCTCTAATAAAGCGTGTAAATCACTTGATCTAGTCTCAACCTCTATGCTATTCATATTAGTTGCGTACCATTCTTTCCAACCATTGTCCCTTTGATTCAATTGCTGATTCAAAATGCTATCAAGTGGTTTAAATGGACTTTCCTCCTCCAAAAGCTCTCCCTGTTCCTCGGCTACTGACTGAGAAATATCTAATCCAATTTCAATTTGCTTTCTTGTTTGAGGTGAGAAGTACTGTTGAGTTTTTGAGCTTTTAACAAATCGTACGAGGTCAGTTCCAATTAGCAAAATAGCACTATAATCCTTCGGACCTCTAACACTTCTTCCTAGGGCTTGCTCTATTTTCTGAGCAACTCTCAGGTTGAAAAAGTCGCTAATTTTACGATTTGATTCTTCATATTTTTCAGAAAGTGAGTTAAAATAGGGCTTACTGTCGATTATCAGAATGCGACACGCATCATCTGGTAAGTCTATCCCGTCATAGCGATTCGCAAAAGAAATAGTCTTGGAATAGTTACCTGATTTCAGATCATCAACGATTCTACTAATCTCGCGAGGTTTTGCCATACGTCCTCCTATCGATTGATATTGTGCCGCCTTACTGAAAGAAGGAGTTAACGCGACAATTCCAAATTTCCTACTTGGATTCTCATTTGCAAATGTGTTAACGACAGTATCTCTATCCAAATAGTCTGATATTAACGACGGTATTAGAATCATTTTTTCTCCCGACCAAAGTTCACTTTCATCTGACAACGGATTCTGAATTGCTAGACTTTTGAATGCAAGCCCCTTGATGAAGAATGAATCATCATGTGTTGTAGCGGACATCAAAATTCTTTGTCCTGCGTTGTGAAAGAACCCGAACTTTTCTATTGGAATATGGATTGGAGTTATCTCAAAACCATCACCCGAAATAAAAGCCTGAAAATTTTCAATGTCGTTCTTAATAATTTCCCAACTGAAGAATACTTCCTTATAATCTTCGTGATCTTTGTACTCAGATAACAGGCGCAAAACATCCTCTTTTTTGTCATTCCATGCCCAGTAAGGTACAGGAAGATATGCACTGCTGTCACCTTCCTCAATATCAAGAAAAGTTCCCTCTCCTTGATCCTTTACAGAGGTTCTGAACAGTTGAAGAAACTTCTTATATAGACCTTCATGATCTCCTCGTTTCAATTCTACCGTAAAAGATTGCTTAATAACATCTATACAAGCATGTGAATCATCTAAAACCATTGCTCCAATTTCCATACTGCTGTTATCCAAGCCGAATTTAGTTTTCCCGTTAAATGTCTTTTGAGCATGAGTGACCAAAATACTTTGTGACTCTGTGAATTGTTCAGGTATTACTCTTGATTCATCGATTTTACAAACGGGTATACCAAATTTCTTTGCGTCTCGCTCCACTTGCTCTGCTAAGTAGATGTTTGGACACACAAAAACACAAGGACCTTTTCCACTATTTAACTTTGATTGTAGCATCAGAAGCCCAATTAATGTCTTTCCTGCTCCTGTGTGCAGTTTAACAATTACATCCTGATCTGAAAATCTGTTTAAATACCAATCTTCAAGCACTTTTTCTTGTGTAGAACGCAATGGACCAGCAGTACTGCTCCTGTCCAGCTGATCATAAATTTCAATCGGGTTCGTTTTCTTCTCTGGGTTCTTGTTATTCAGTTTTTTCTTAAAATCGATCATAATGGAAGTTTGAGGTTGTCTGAAAATAAGAAAAAATAATCCTGCAATAAGACACTTTGAACAGAGTAACAAATATTTTACGTAAGTCTATCGAAAATGCGCAGAAACCTTACGTGAACTCCAAACTCATCTGAGAAGGATTTGTTCTTTACTCAACATTGATGGGGGTTAAAGCAGATTTCAAATATCG
>PDWJ01000655.1_pt1 | contig 48875 bp, 45 predicted proteins | sample 1430881 | NCBI WGS metagenome assembly PDWJ01 (sample SAMN01162460, study PRJNA174530) | Oral metagenome, whole genome shotgun sequencing project. | biome: Marine environment; feature: Marine mammal; material: Swab sample of the gingival sulcus; isolation source: swab sample of gingival sulcus...
AATCGAGAATAATCAGGTCAAAAATGTTTTGTTTTTGACTCATAAAAATAAAAATTGGAATTTTCCCGCTTTGCAGAGGCTTAATCAGAGGTTCCCTAGAATTAAACCAGATGGCGGAGAGGGTGGGATTCGAACCCACGTGGGGCTATTAAGCCCCCATCCGATTTCGAGTCGGCGCCGTTATGACCACTTCGGTACCTCTCCTTAATAATTTGCCTGAAGCAATTTAAAGGACTATATATTGTATCGTATCAGGGCATTTTGCCAATCCCTATCGAACGGGTATATTACTTACCAGATCAACGAACAAACTTTCAGCCTTTGCTACATCCTGACTCATGAAACAAGCGATAAAGCTGCCTAAAATTGATCCTGTTTTGTTCACCCCTTCTTCACCAGAGGACGGTAAAGATACTATCCCTCTTAATAAACAGCACAGCACCCTTAGGCCTCAAGCAACAAGGCGCGAGAGGCAACAAACCGATGCCAAAACCGAGAAAATTGAAGAAGAACGGTTTGCTACAGGCTTCCTCGGCTGGCTGAAACGGCTCACAATCTATCTAGGTGCCGTTGTAGCAGCGGGTACTATCGGTCTTCTTTTCTTCTGGCAAATACCGGCAGTTCAAGAACTGCCCGAACTACTTGAAGAATTAGGTCAAAGTGCCTCAATTTCAACCAAGCGGCCTTCCAAGACAGGCAATAGCACTGCCAATAAAGACTCGACAGCAACTAAAGGCGCCACCGCTACCACGAGCGATCCCGCAAAATCACCAGAAACTGCCGGAAAAGCCGATCCGGATAAACAAACGGCTGAAGATGTCGCGCAAAATGCTGCTATACAGGCTGAGGTAGATCAGTTACTCGTTGAAGCACAAAAAAATATGGACAGCCGTCGGCTTACGACCCCTGAAAGTGATAATGCGCTATTCAAATATCAGCAAATACTGGAATTACAGCCCGGTAATCCTGATGCACTCAACGGCATACAACGTATAACCGCTCACTATCGAGGAACAGCAGAACGCAGCCTACGGCAAGGCCAGGTTGATCAAAGCCTATCATTAATTAGGCGTGGACTTAGCGTTGATCCTGATGATATTACTTTGATTAACCTCCGTAATGAAGCGCAGATCGCTAAACAACGGCAACAGGAGCGGGAACACGAGCAAGCACTTGTGCGGGAGCGGGAACGCAAGCGACAGCAACAACTACTCGCTCAAAAGCGGGAGCGGGAACGCAAGCGACAAAAACAAGCGGCGATACGTGCAGCCGCACAACGCCGCGAAGCGGCATTACAACAGCAACGGTGGCGGCAACAAAAGCAACGCGAACAACAAGCTCAAAAAAGATCCTGGTTTACACCTGGCTCATCAAACAACAATAACAGTTTCGGTGGTTTCAACCAGCGCTAAACACCTACAGCTCGCCAAGAGTCAATCGACTCCGGCGAGCACGAAAAAAATCCCGCAGCAAGGCTCCACATGATTCAGCCAATACACCGCCAACCACACTGCTACGATGATTCAGCACATTCGACTGCAGTAAATCGAACACCGAGCCTGCCGCACCACTACGTGGGTCAGCGACACCAAATACTACCCGTGCTACCCGCGCATGAATGATTGCACCTGCACACATCGGACAAGGCTCCAATGTCACATACAAGGTGCTATCCACCAAACGATAATTTTCTATCTTTATAGCCGCTGAACGCAGTGCCATGACTTCAGCATGAGCCGTTGGATCACAAGTCGCAATAGGCCGATTGTATCCCTCACCAATCAGCTCATTATCACGCACTAGTACGGCCCCAACAGGCACTTCACCGCTATCGGCGGCATACTGCGCCTGCACCAGCGCCTGACGCATCCAGTGTTCATCACCGCATTCATCTACATTCATTGCAATCTTTTGACATCCTCCCCGCCTCCCTCTGTTGTGGGTGTAGCCCCTAAAGGACGGTGTTTCTCGCACAATCTGTCTGATGAAGCTGATTGGTCCAATGTCAAACGTACAGCACGTGCTAAATCGTCTTTTAAAAACGGCTTGCCCAACAAGGTACAATCGGCAGGTAACCGGGTAACTCCGCCTTGATCGATATAACCCGACATACACAAAATCCTGATTGCCGGATATTGGCGGCGAGTCTCACGTACCAATTCATAGCCATTGATATCGCCCGGCATGGTCATGTCACTCAACAACAAATCAATAGCTATCCCTGTAGCGAGCAATGCCAGCGCTTCCGAACCATTACTCGCTTCATGTACGGTATAGCCAAAACCAAGCAAAACACGGACAACAAAACGACGCACTTCGGCATCGTCATCAACCAACAACACTCGCTCCTGCCCGTGCAGCTGCTGCGCTCTTTGAGGTACTGCACCAACACCACCAGTAGTACGCTCCTTTTTCCTGAGCACGTAGCGAGGGAGGTATAACACAACTGTAGTGCCCTCGTTGATACGACTATGAACACGCACATGGCCACCGGACTGTTTGATAAAACCGTAAACCATGCTTAAACCCAGTCCGGTACCCGCACCTAGATCCTTGGTGGTAAAAAAAGGCTCAAATGCCTGCTCCAACACATCGGCAGACATCCCGCAACCGGTATCAGATACTGCAAATCGCACATAATCGCCCGGCACGACATCAGGATAGCGTGCGGTATACGCCGTATCCAATGTCACATTAGCGGCCTCAATCCGCAACTGACCCTTGCCGGACATGGCATCACGCGCATTAATTGCCAAATTCAGCACAGCATTGGTTAACTGGCCTGGATCAACCTGAACTGCCCAAACACTGCGATCGACAATGGTTGTCAATTCGATGCCTTTTCCCAGCGTCCGTCCTAATAATTCAACAATTTCATGTAATTGCTGATAAGGCGAAAGCAGCCGAGGCTGCAACGATTGCTGGCTTGAAAACGCCAGCAATCGACGGGTGAGATCGGCACCACGCCGTGCTGCACTTATTACTGTCTGTACTGTTTGTTGATGCTCAGGTTGCTCTTGCAAGCCTTCTTCCAACACGGCCAGATTGCCCAGAATGATTGTCAGCAAATTATTAAAATCGTGAGCAATACCACCTGTCAGTTGACCCACCGCCTTTAATTTCTGTGCCTGATTCAAGGCCATTTGTGCTTGTCGATATTCAGTTAAATCTTCGCTCAGCACAAAACAGCCCACCGGCTTTTCTGAATCGGTCTCGCCGGCTGCTGGTAGATGCGGAATGAAATAGGAGCCTACATACTTTCGAGCAACCGGCGTAACTAAATCGTATTCTACATGCGTACTACGCCCTTGCAGAGCTGCATCGATATGAGGCTGTAACTTCTTAGCCAGTGCAGATGGCAACATTTCACCGAATGTCCGGCCAATAAAAACATCCGTATGCAGACCAAACCACTCAGCATGTTTCTGGTTTACAAACTCATAACGCCGCTGGTTATCCAGCGAAGCGATCAATGCCGGAACGGTGTCGGTAATGAGCCGAATACGGTTTTCACTTGCATGAAGGGCCGCAGCAATCCGTTTACGTTGCTCGACCTCCTGAGCCAATTGCTTATTCAGCGCCAACAATTCGGCTGTGCGCTGCTGCACACGTACTTCCAGCTCCTGATAATTACCTTTCAGCTCTGTATCAGCACGTTTGCGGTCAGTAATATCTTCATAAATCGTGATAAAACCACCACCGGCAATCGGCTCACCACTAATCTTCAGCACCGTACCATTTGGACGAATTCGCTCGAACTGATGGCTTTGAAATTGACGCGCCAGATGTACCCGCTCAGCGACCTGTTGATCCGGGTTGCCCAACCCATATTCACCGCGATGTACGTTGTAGCTGATCATCTCAGCAAACGATAAACCCACCCGCATCAAGTCGGGCGGAAACCCCAATAGTTCAATAAAGCGACGATTCCAAACCAGTAAACGTAATTGACTATCAAAAATACTGATAGCTTCGTGTAGATAATCAAGACTAGCGAGTGTTAAAGCACCACGCTCCTCAATGGACAGACCAGAAGATACCAAAGAATCTTTTTCTTCAGGGTGTTCACTCATCACCAACACGCGACCTGGAGTAAAATTAAGGCGTTTAGTTTATGCCCGCTCGATAATTAATCTTAAGGAAGACTCAGCGATAGCAACCGACTCGTCAGCGATGCAATAATAGGTACCGAAATCGCGATTAAAGCAACCGCCGCGACCGTCCACAGGCGGATGGGTGAAGGCCGCCATAATCCAAAAAGCACCATCACCGTATCACGTAATCTTGGGTTGGTCAGGGATTCCACGGCATAGAGCACCTCCCAATCCTGTAGCCTGGGCACAGACTCAAACAGGTGAATCTGGGGATAGCGCGACAAAATAACCCGATAGACAGGTTCATTGGCCTCGCTGCCGGGTAGTGTACCAATATCAATCATCAACCACCTCGCTCCGCATCATAACTGGCCCGTTCCAGCAGATCCCGCGTCAGCCTGGCTTTTTGCAGTCGGCTTTTCCAGTTGTAGAGGGTCTTCTCATTGCTGAGCCCCAATAGAGTCATCTGTGTTGTACACCGGTCAGTCGCCATTGGCTGAAGATATTAAAAATCGCTGGCAACAACGAACCGGTTACATTGAAACCACGTTGCAACAAGTGTTCAGCTTGCGCCATCACGTGCATCTCCTTTTCAACCGCCTTACTGCATTGCTACAGCATTTGGATACAGCCTAGCAAACTGTATCATTACAGTTAACTGTATCAGAGGTACTTACTGAAGGTGCTGGCGGTAAAAGCCTGCTTGACGGTGCCTCAGACTACCTGAGATTGCCTGAAAAGGGAAAAATAAACTTTAATAATAATTGGTTAAAGTTTATTTTTCCCTTTTCAGGTATCAGCCAGAGCCAAACAAAATCATTCCCACTCTATTGTTGCAGGCGGCTTACTGGACACATCATAGACCACACGGGAAATGCCTCGCACTTCATTGATGATGCGTCGTGACATTAAATCGAGTAACTCATAGGGCAAATGCGCCCAACGAGCTGTCATAAAATCCACCGTCTCTACCGCCCGCAATGCAATCACATAATCATAGCGGCGACCGTCACCCATTACACCAACCGACTTCACCGGTAAAAATACGGCAAATGCCTGACTCACCTTATCGTACAAACCATGACGGCGTAATTCCTCAATAAAAATATAATCAGCATGGCGTAGCAAGTCAGCATAGTCCTTTTTGACCTCACCCAAAATCCGCACACCCAGACCCGGACCCGGAAAGGGATGACGGTAGACCATTTCACGCGGCAAACCGAGCTCGATACCCAACTGACGGACTTCATCCTTAAATAATTCCCGCAGTGGTTCAATCAGCTTTAATCGCATCGTTGCCGGTAAACCACCAACGTTATGATGCGATTTGATCATATGCGCTTTACCCGTTTGAGCACCCGCAGACTCAATCACATCAGGGTAAATCGTCCCTTGCGCCAACCATTGGGCATCGTGCAGCCTATCAGCCTCTTGTTCAAAAATCTCCACAAACAACCGGCCAATGATCTTGCGTTTTTGCTCAGGATCAACCACACCTTTCAGCGCAGATAAAAAACGGGCTTCAGCATCCACCCGAATAACACGCACACCCAGATGCTGGGCAAAAATGGTCATAACCTGGTCACCTTCGTGCAGCCGGAGCAATCCCGTATCCACAAATACACACGTCAATTGCGCACCAATGGCCCGGTGCAGCAACGCTGCCACAACAGAAGAATCGACCCCACCGGACAAACCCAGCACTACCTGGCCATCACCGACCTGGGCGCGAATCGTTGCGATGCTATCCTCAGCAATATTACCAATCGTCCACAACGGCTCACAGCCACAAATATCCAGCACAAAACGGCGCAAGATACGCTCACCCTGGCGAGTATGTGTGACCTCAGGGTGAAACTGCAGCCCATACCAACGGCGTGTTTCATCAGCAATCCCTGCTATCGGGCAAGCGGCCGTGCTGGCAATCCGCACAAAACCGGAGGGTAAATCAGTCACGCGATCACCATGACTCATCCACACATCCAATAAACCATAACCTTCTTCACTGGTGTGATCTTCAATATCTCGCAACAATGCAGAATGCCTGTGAGCACGAACCTGTGCGTAGCCAAACTCCTGATGACCGGATAGCTCTACACACCCTCCCAGTTGCACTGTCAAACTTTGCATTCCATAACAAATACCGAGCAATGGCACGTTCAAATCCAGCAAAACCTGTGGAATGCGCGGCCCGTCCAGCACGGCAACCGACTCTGGCCCGCCGGATAAAACCACACCCTGTGGCTGAAAGTCCTGAAAGCATTCTGGCTCTGCATCATAAGCAAGTATCTCGCAATAAACCCCGATTTCGCGCACACGACGAGCAATAAGTTGTGTGTACTGCGAACCAAAATCGAGAATCAGAATACGGTCAAGATGAATGTTGCGGGTGGTCATCATTTACCTTCAGCCAATCCGGTAGTTGGGCGCTTCCTTGGTAATACTCACGTCATGCACGTGGCTTTCCCTCATACCCGCTCCGGTAATTCGCGTAAAAGCGGGCTTGGTGCGCATTTCGGCTACATCCTTGCAACCGACATAGCCCATACTGGAACGCAATCCCCCCATGAGCTGATGAATAATTGCAAGTACACTGCCTTTATAGGGCACCCGACCCTCAATGCCTTCGGGAACCAATTTCTCGACGGCACTACCTTCCTGAAAATAGCGATCACTGGAACCGTATTGCTGCGTCATCGCACCAATAGATCCCATACCGCGATACGATTTGTAAGAACGCCCCTGAAATAATTCTACTTCTCCAGGGGCTTCTTCGGTTCCTGCAAACAGCCCACCGATCATGACAGAATACGCACCTGCTGCGATGGCTTTGGCCAAATCACCCGAATAGCGAATACCACCATCGGCAATAAGCGGTACGCCTGTATCGCGTAACGCCTCGGCGACATTAGCGACAGCACTAATTTGCGGCACACCGACACCCGCCACTATGCGGGTCGTGCAAATCGATCCCGGCCCAATGCCCACCTTAACAGCATCTGCGCCGGCTTCAACCAGATCACGTGCCGCCGCCGCAGTCGCAATATTGCCACCAATGACTTGTACATTCGGGAAATTCTTCTTCACCCAGGAAACCCGCTCCAGTACATTACGGGAATGCCCATGAGCCGTATCAACCACCAGCACATCCACATCGGCTTTTACCAAAGCTTCAACCCGCTGTTCGGTATCACCACCAGTGCCGACCGCTGCACCAACCCGTAAACGCCCAAACTCATCTTTACAGGCCCACGGAAAATCACTGGATTTTTGAATATCCTTGACTGTTATCATGCCACGCAACTGAAAGTGCCCATTAATAACCAGCACTTTTTCAATACGGTGCTTGTGGAACAAGGTAATGACTTCCTGACGGTTTGCACCTTCGCGCACTGTTATCAAACGCTCCTTGGGTGTCATGATGGCACTGACTGGTGCATCCAGATTATGTTCAAAACGCAGGTCACGGCTGGTCACGATCCCGACCAGATGATGGTCATCGCCTTCAACAACCGGAACTCCTGAAATACGATGTGCGCGGGTTAGCGCCAGAACTTCATGAATACTGGCATTTGGTCCAGTGACAATGGGATCATTGATAACACCGGTTTCATATTTTTTGACAAAACGAACTTCCAGTGCCTGCTTTTCCAGTGGCATATTTTTATGAATGATGCCAATCCCTCCTTCCTGTGCCAAGGCAATGGCCAGCCGTGACTCGGTCACGGTATCCATTGCAGCGGCCACCAGCGGCATATTCAGACTGATGTTACGAGTCAATTGCGTCTTAAGGTTCAAACCATTGGGTAGCACTGTAGAGTAGGCAGGTAACAGCAGAACATCATCAAAAGTAAGGGATTCTTGCACAATACGCATGGTGTAGCCCCAAAGCTGGCGAAAGCAGGTGGGTAATACTAAGGGATTCACGATGTTGGGTAAATGTCCCGAATATTTCTTGCACACTCTAAAGTAGGCAGTGGGTACATTGCCGGGCAGTGTCATCAACATGACAGCTACCTTATGTTTGGCCCATTAACAGTCCGACAGTCTTATCTCGACCTGTCTAGCAATGTGTTGCCGCGGGCGCGAAGCGTCCGCGGCAATGGAGTGCAGCGAGCGATATTGCCGTCCAGTGTAGCATCTTGTTGCCGGCGGCTGCGCCGCCGGCAATCGCAAAGCTGAGCTTACGCTCCAGTCACCTGGCGGCTTGCGCTGCAACAAGCCACTGGAGCCGACTGCGGTGTTTCGGCCTCGCAAGCACGCTTGCTCCGCTTCAACAGCCTCGCGGCCCAGCTCCGCGATTATGGCCTTATTTGACATTTCTCAATCCGTACATACAATGTATGGATTATCAAGTTTGTTTGGGATGACAAAAAGGCTGAATCTAATCCTATAAAACACAAGGTTTCATTTGCTGAAGCAAGATCAGTGTTTTTACGATGAGTTCGCCATACAATTCTTCGATTCAGAGCATTCAGAATCAGAAGACCGCTTTATTATGCTAGGAATGAGCAACGAGCCCCGTGTTCTCGTTGTTTACCATTGTGAAATGGATGCAGGTGAAACAATCCGAATTATCTCTGCCCGCAAAGTAACGAAAAATGAACGTAGGTACTACGAGGATGAATAATATGAAAGATGAGTATGATTTATCAAAAATGAAATCACAAAAAAATCCTTATGCATCCAAGCTGAAAAAGTCGGTTACAATTCGTCTTGGAGAAGATGTCATCACCTACTTCAAGGATATGGCTGAAGATACTGGCATTCCTTACCAAAGCCTTATTAATTTGTATCTACGTGATTGCGCTGCTCATCATAAGATGATTGACATTAGCTGGCATACCAAGCTGTAATTAAAGGTTGCACTGGATAGAAGATGATCTATGGAATGTAGATGAATTATTGAGTGAAATAGATTATTTTGCAAGAAAGATTAAGCAATGAAATATATTGGTTTTAATCAAAGTTATATAAATAATGCACATGACCCATCAATCAACCGGACGTGAAAAAAACTTCGCTTCACTACGCTTTTTCACGCCGGTTACTTTAGCGTTCGTGTGTCAGCTTTTCATCCACACCTTTCTTCCCACAACCATATCCATTTCCCCACCAAAAGGGAAATGATGCGGACGAGTCTCCAACCCCGAAAAACCGGCTGCTGTCATTGCATTGGGAATTCGCTCTTTTGCAAGGGACACATCCATGGCACTCAGACCAAAGGAAAGCCAACTCACAACCGCTGCCTCGGGCATAGTGCGTTCTTCCGTCAAGCCTTCATGGATGGACACGAAAACGCCGCCTTCACTCAATGCGCCGAATATCTTCTCAACCACACTCTCAAGACTTGTCCCCGCGAAATTGAGCGTTCCTTTCGCAAGGATAAGATCATAGCCTGACCCGATGGTATCGGTGAGATAGTCTCCGGCAACAACAGTCATCCGGTTCTCCATGCCGTAGTCATGGATAATCGCTTGCGCGGCCCGCACCGCTGCCGCCTTGTCAAAAACAACACCCTCCATTGACGGGTGCATCTGTACCGTTGCGATGCCATCGAGTCCATGCCCCCCACCCAGGTCAAGCATTTTCGTAAAACCGCCGAACTCGGGCAGTTTGGCTATGGCTTTGGCTACCGCCTGAGACATTCCGGATCGAGCGATATCACTCATAAGAAACGTGGTGTTGTACTGGGCTTGTTCATCTTCTTCCCATTGCTCATCGGACGCCGGGCCGTTGATAACGGCAGTTTTCATATCGTCAGCATTCTTGAACAGGAACGCCTGAGTGAATTTCAGGTAATCCCCAAGAGACGTTTCCTTGTCATTCACAAGAAATGCATCCGTCAGCTCCGTGTTACGAAAGGCTCCGTCTTTCTTCCTGAGCAACCCAATGGATGTAAGCGCATTAAGAAACAGCTCGGTATTTCCCGGATGCGTGCCGATGGCACCAGCCACATCATTGGAGGTCGTTGGCTCAACAGTGTGATCAAATACCCGCAGATCTACTGCGGCCATTAGCATCTGCCCCTTAACGACATCAAATTGCATATCAAACAGCTTATCCGGCGCAATCGTCATATCTGGAAACTTTTTCATGATGCCTCCATTGAATTCTCAGTTTTGCTCGATAAGTCATGAAACACGAACGAACCGGCCAGGCGGCGCGTTTAGCGTCCGAGCGCCTTGTTGCCGCGGATGCTAAAAGCCTTCGGTTTTTTCGACCTCGCGGCTTATCCGCCGCCCCGTTAGGTGAAATTTGGATAGCCTATAACCAATAAATCCGCATACCAACATTACGATTGGAGTCGTTATTATAAAAGCATCAATTAAAATATTGGATTGGCCTGGCTCATAACCAACTCTGGATATTTGCCAATTAGAAAGAAGTGAGAATATAACAAAGCACAAGACTCCCGAAAGAACAAAAGAGGCTAGACCTATGGAGTACTTCATTTAACCTCCCAAAGCCAAGTTTCTTTAGATTCAGAATGATCTGAGCCAAATCCAAAAGGACCAACATGAAGGTACGTTTGAACAATTGGGCGTCTATGTGCAAGCCTAAAGCCATTCCATAGATCAACATGATCACCCGCCCTGTTTCGAAATAATTCTTTCTTTCCGTTAACTGCTTGCTGCCAATAGCCCTTAAATAAAGATTATACCTTATACTTACCTCTAAGCTGACTTTTGAACTCACTGGGGGGGTGCAATCTGCGCGGGTACCTTTTGTAATAATAATTTCTGATCGGCATACTAAGGTTACATTGTAGACTTTACCAAACGTCGCTGCCCCTTTTCCGCTTAGCGGCTTCTTCCAACCTGACTTTCACCGTCGAGTGATCGGATACCAAAGCGAGAATAAACGAAATGAAACTGAAAAACGTTTTAACTGGCATTTCCATCGCTACCTGCGCCTTTGCGACCTCCCTCACCTCCCACAGCCAGGAAACCGAAAACCCTATCATACTGGACACTGTCACCGTCACTGCCAACAAGATAGAGGAAGACATCAAGGACGTGCCGCAGAGCATAACCGTGCTTGATGAGACCGTGATCGAAGAAAAGGGGATGAAGAGCGTTAGTGACGTTATCATAAGCATTCCCAACATGAATCTGGGAACCTATGGTGTCCCGACCAAAGTAGTGGCCAATATTCGTGGTTTAAATACCTCCCTTTTTACCAACAACAATCCGATTGTGATGTATGTTGACGGGGTTCCTTACAGCGATTCTGTTGGTTTTGATCTATCTCTTGCCAATATCGAGCAGATTGAAGTCCTGCGAGGTCCACAGGGAACACTTTACGCCATGGATGCCATTGGGGGTGTGATCAACGTGGTAACCAAGGAACCGGCTAACGAGTGGTCGGGCAAAGTCGGAGCCGAATATGGCAGCTTTAACTATAGAGAGTTCAAGTTCAATACGAGCGGTGCGCTCAAGGAAGATGAGCTTTATTTAGGGTTAAATGGGCAATACCGCGCAGATGATGGCTGGCAAACCAATAGTTTTCCCGGTAACGAAGGGGACGCCAATAAATTCGAAGATCTTCGCCTGAGTTCTTATCTTCTTTACAAGCCAACGAGAGACTTCACTGTGAAATTCACCTATTCCAACGACGATGTAGATGCTTACGGAATTAATGGATATGGTATCGCCGGTGCCGGGGTTGTCTTTTCGGACTTCAACCGTGATGATGCTGAAGATGTGATCACTGAGTTCGAGTCCAGGGAGGAGTTGAAGGTTAATTCACAAGCCCTTCAGCTGGCATACGATTTCGGAAATTTCACGGTCGCTTCAGTGACGACTCGCAGGGATCAGGAGTATGAAGTCCTCTATGATTTTGATGGGGGAAACGATCAGGTGTTATTTGCCGATGCTTTTTCGTTCGACAACCAGGACCGCGAAGCCTGGACACAGGAACTGACGCTCAAGAGCAATAACACCGAAGGCTTCAGGTACGTTGCCGGGATCTACCTGGACAGGAGCAAACGTGAACAAGGGCCTTTCGGGGTTTCCAGTCCTGCCTTTGGCGGCGAGTCGATTGCCCTGTCCGAGTCCGATGATCAAACATATGCGGTTTTCGGGCAGATTATCTATCCGGTGACAGACCGGCTGGAGTTGACCCTTGGCGGACGTTACCAGCAGATCAAAAAGGATTTTGATTTCAAATTCCTCTTCAACGATTTTCCCATCTACACGCTTAAGGACGAGAAAACCTGGTCAAAGTTCCTGCCAAGGGCGGCTCTCAATTATAAGCTCGACGACAGCTGGAGCGCCTATGTCAGCTACTCCAAAGGCTATATGCCGGGCGGTTACAATTTCTTTGCCACAAGCGGTACCGCAGATGACAATAGCTTCGAGCCTCAGGTATCGACCAACTACGAGATCGGATTTAAGGCACAGACCGAGAAGCTGACCTTGAGTGCAGCCCTTTTCTACATGGATATCGAGGATATCCATGTTTACCGGTACGAGGGTGGATTTCTGGCAACTATCACTGACAATGCAGAGAAAGCCCATTCCCTGGGCGCGGAACTTGAAGCGACTTACTGGTTGACCGATGCGTTTCAGTTGAGTGCAGCAGTCGGTGTGATTGAGGCAAAATACGATGACTATGATGCGGGCGACCTCGGCGTTTTTGATGGGGAGAGGATTGAACAAACTCCCGACTATACCGTGAATCTGGGAGCGGCTTACTACCATCCCAATGGCTTCTACGGTCGCGCTGATTTGAATATGGTGGGTAAAACGGCATTCTTCAGCAATACCGAGAGATTTCCCGAGCAGGGCGCCTACACCCTGCTTGATGCACACATCGGTTACAGCGCTGATCGCTGGGAAATCTTTGCGTATGGAAAGAACCTTACCGATGAAGAATACATTATTGGCTATCGTGGCACTGGCTCTGTTTCCCTCGCATCATTCAACGACCCGAGAACATTCGGAATCGGGGTCCGCTACGAGTTTTGACGGTCGCGAACCCGGAAAGAGACAACGAGTAACGAGTACAGCCCTCCATCTTAATCGTCTGCCTGGCAGTGTCATCAACGTGTTTCTGCCAAACTTATAAATGATAGCTGTAGCCATCAGACGTTCATTCGGGATTACAGCTATCGTGCTTACGGGCATTGAAAAAAAAAGAATCTGATCTCGAATTTGTCAATACGGCACAGCGTTCTTGAAGGGTTTGAATCCAGAAGTACAGTATTGGCCTATGCCTTCGGTCAGATGAATCTTCAGGTCGTGCTTGCCATGGCTGCCTTGTCTGTCATGCCGCATACACGACCTTAGTAACACTTCCCTTCGCCTGAAGGCGGGGGATTTTGAATCATCGAAGGAGGCATTAAAATAAAGCTGTTTTACTCCTCTACAACCTGCCGCAAATGCATAATGAAAGCTACCTCGCCTGTAGATCACGAGATTTACACTGTTTCCCGCCTGAATCGGGAAATCCGTACCTTGCTTGAAAGACAATTCCCCTCCCCTTGGGTAGAAGGCGAAGTATCCAACCTCTCCCGCCCTTCTTCAGGGCATTTGTATTTCACCCTCAAGGATGAGGGGGCACAAATTCGTTGTGCCTTATTCCAGAATCGTGCCCGCCTATTTCGCGGCTGCCCACATAACGGACAAAAGGTTTTGGTGCGCGGCCGAATCAGCTTGTACGAATTGCGTGGTGATTATCAGCTCATTGTCGAGTACGTTGAAGATGCTGGCGCGGGCACCTTACGGCAAGCTTATGAAGCGCTGCGATTACGCCTGGAACAGGAAAACCTTTTTGCACAATCACATAAGAAAACCCTGCCCCGCTTTCCTCAACGCATCGGTGTTATCACCTCCCCTACGGGCGCGGCAATTCATGATGTATTGAGCACACTGGAGCGCCGTTTTCCCAGCATACCTGTGCTGATTTATCCCGTTCAGGTGCAAGGTGACAGTGCTGCAAATCAGATCGCAAAAACGATTCACTGTGCCTCGACGCGGCGGGAGTGTGACGTTTTGCTACTGGTACGCGGCGGCGGCTCACTGGAAGATTTGTGGGCTTTTAATGAAGAGGTGGTCGCACGCGCCATCTTTGATTGCACCCTGCCCCTGGTAACAGGTATTGGCCATGAATCAGATATCACCATTGCTGATTTTGTTGCCGATCTGCGTGCGTCCACACCTACAGCGTCAGCCGAGCGAGTCAGCCCTGACCGTCTTGAATGGCTCCACAATACTGGATTATTGCTTGATCGTTTAAACCGTGCATTGCAACGCCATCTTGGTCACCAGCAGCAGCGATTTTTCGATCTGAATCAGCGCCTTCAACGCCAACACCCGCGCTACTGGATCCAAAACCGTGCTCAACAACTGGATGAGTTGGATCGACGTCTACAACGAATATACCTTGATCGAATGAACCAAAAACAGTTACGACTCGCTGCCCTCGCCGGTCGTCTCAATGCACTCAGCCCACTGGCAACGCTACAGCGTGGCTACGCCATTGCTCGCCATAAAAACGGCGCAATAGCACGACAAGCTGCAGAATTTCAACCGGGCGATACCTTGGACATTATCTTGAATGAAGGTCAACTGTACAGTCAGGTTACGGCAGTCAATCCTGACAGATGGAAACCACAACCTGATCAACCACAACCCTGATGGGTCACCAAAAACAGGTCATCAACATGCGCCCCCTGGGACTACTACTCATTATTTGTGTTATAGGCGCTTATTTGAGTTGGCAGGACAGCCCTATCGACCATTTACCGGGCGTGTTAGCACCCAACGATCCTGTACAGCACGCATTGGGCAAGACTGAGAAAATCTTTCAGAAGGATCACTATAAAATCAAGCCACTGGCCACATTCAGCCTCGAAGCGCGTGTATTAGCCCGAGCAAACTACCGGTTTGATGAAGGCGCCACCATCAGCCCGGTTGATCTGGCGCTTGGGTGGGGAGTAATGTCCGACAGTGCTGTACTGGCACACATTGATATCGATCAGCGCCATCGCTTCTATTACTGGCGTAGACTTGACCGGAAGCTGTCTATCCCGCGCCGTGAAATCGAGACAAACAGTGCCAATATGCACATCATTCCGGCAACCGACGATATTGCCAAGCGGCTGGATGCCGTCCAGCCCGGGCATATCATTACGTTGAGTGGCTATCTGGTTGCTGTTTACCGCGATGATGGCTGGCATTGGCGTAGCTCGCTAACGCGTGAGGATACGGGTAACGGCGCCTGCGAATTAATTTGGGTGGAAACCCTGGCACTACGCTAGCCTGGCCCTCGGCTGAATTAGGGCGATCATATTCAATTAAAATAATGACAAATACAATAATGGCAAGGAACCTTATGATGAAACTGGATATTATTAGCCGCCACCCTCAAACCACCCCCAAACCAGCACCACTACTGTTTGTACACGGTTCTTTTGCTGAAGGACGGATATGGGATGAACATTTTTTGCCTTACTTTGCCGCACAAGGCTACCAGGCCCATGCATTTAGCTTGCGCGGGCATGGGCGCAGTGAGGGAAAAGATCAGAAGCTTTCCTGGCGACTTGCCGATTTTGTTGCTGATCTAGCAGATGTTGCCGCCACCATGCCTCGCCCTCCTGTGCTGATTGGCCATTCGATGGGCGGGATGATCGTGCAAAAATATCTGGAATCCCATCCTGCGATCGCGGGTGTAGTACTAATAGCATCCGTGCCTCCACAGGGATTACTGCCCACTAATATGGATATGGCGTTCCGGCATCCGTTCCTCTTTCAGCAAATGGCAATGCTGTTATTACTAGGACCCAAATTTTTTACTGTTAGCCTGATGCGCAATCTACTGTTTCATACCGACCTGACGGATTCAAGATTGCGTGAGTTGGTACATTACGCCTGTTCTGAATCCCAACGAGTTTCAATAGATATGCTGGGACTTGATCCATTACGTCTAAAGCCGGAGCAGGTTTGCTGTCCCGTTTTGGTACAGGGTGCACAATATGACAGGCTAGTTTCTCCAGCCATAGTGCGTGCAACAGCACACTACTATCGCACTGATGCCCATATACTCCCTGATATGGGACATGGCATGATGATGGAGCTTAACTGGCAGATCGCTGCTGATCACCTGCTAGATTGGCTAGAGCAATGCGTGACCGCTGATCCTGATCCATGCCACGCAAACGATAGCCCATTATTGCTCACAACCTGATGCGGATACATCCTCACGTAGCGCTCGACGCAAAATCTTACCGACGTTCGACTTAGGCAAGTGCTCACGGAACTCAATGTGACGTGGCACTTTGTAGCCGGTAAGATGCCTGTGAAAATGCCGGGTTAACGCTTTAACCGTTAGCAACGGGTCTTTACGTACCACAAAAACCTTAACCGCTTCGCCTGTTTTCTCATCCGGTATACCAATAGCCGCCACTTCAAGGACTCCCGGGTGTAGCGCCACCACGCTTTCAATCTCGTTAGGGTAGACATTGAAGCCTGATACCAGAATCATATCCTTTTTGCGATCCACAATCCGTACATAGCCACGTTCATCCATCACACCCATATCACCCGTGCGCAGATAGCCTTCAGCCGTCATTGCATTGGCAGTATCCTCGCGGCGATTCCAGTACCCCTGCATAACCTGTGGCCCGCGTATACAGATTTCACCCGTCTTGCCAAAACCCAGCTCCCGATCATCAGAATCAAGCAGCATCAATTCCGTAGAGGGAATGGGCAAGCCAATACTATTGTTATAGCCCTCAAGACTCATCAGGTTAATACATGCTGCCGGTGAGGTCTCTGTCAGACCATAGGCCTCAATAATCGGTACACCGGTTAATTGTTGCCAACGTTCTGCTACCGACCGCTGCACCGCCATACCACCACCCAGACTGATTTTAAGATGACTGAAATCCAGTCGCTCAACACCAGGGGTATTAAGTATCGCTTTAAACAAGGTATTAACACCGGTAATCGCAGTAAATCGGTATTTGCCCAATTCCTTGATAAGTGACGGCATATCACGAGGATTGGTAACCAACACACTGTGCCCGCCCAGTTTCATAAAAATCAGGCTATTCGCAGTGAGTGAGAAGATATGATAAAGCGGTAAAGCCGTGATCACGACTTCCTTGGCAGGCTGGACAAATGTGTGCAACCAAGCCGAGATTTGTTGCAGGTTAGCCACCATATTGCCATGAGTTAACATCGCGCCTTTCGCAACGCCAGTGGTGCCACCGGTATATTGCAAAAATGCCAGGTCGCTGTGATTCAGCGCGACATCCTGCAAATTGAGCGATGCCCCGACAGATAATACCTGCCTAAAGGAGATAGCTTCCGGAATAACCCATTTCGGCACCATTTTTTTAACCCGCTTGACCATAACATTAACCAGTATCCGCTTGGGCAACGGGAACAAATCACCCAGCTGAGTCATGATCACGTGTTTAACGGGTGTATTTGCCAATACTGCCTGGAGGGTATGGGCAAAGTTCTCAACAATAACAATCGCAGTTACCCCTGCATCATTGATCTGATACTCCAATTCACGCGGTGTGTACAGTGGATTAACATTAACGACCGTCAAACCTGAACGCAGTACACCAAACAAAGCGACCGGATATTGCAAAATATTGGGCATCATGATCGCAACCCGCTCACCCTTGCCCAGGCCAAGCACCTGTTGCAAGTATGCGCCGAAGTTACGGCTAAGCCGATTGATATCCCGATAGCGCAATGTCACACCCATGTTCGAGTACGCCGGCAGGTCCGCATACTCTGCACAATTTTTGTCTACGATATCCTTCAAGGAAGCATATTCATCAAGATCAATTTCCGCTGGTACCCCCTCTGGATATTCATGTAACCAGATTTTTTCCATTTCAAGGGTACCTCCTGGTTTTTACCTTGGGTAGTATCGTCAAATTTTTTACCCCATAAGTCGATGCACCGGATACGGACAGCGGCAAGAAATAAAAGCATCTATCCTCCATACTGCTCACCAGGTAGAAAAAGTACAAAATAACGTGCAGAGTCAACTGTAACCACCAAGTGCTTAATCATCCATGGTCGCTGCGTATCACAGGCCAGTTCTCTGAACGGCGTAATCAATCGCCTGGCTTTCCATCACAACTGGCACTGTAACGCTTTAATCCCCAATACAGGCTATAGCTCACCACAAACGTCACAGCCACTGTCCCAATACCATGACCGGCTGCCAACCTGAACTGGGACAACACGGGATGCGCAGTACTTGTCAAAATCAGAAATCCTGCGAACCACGCCGGATATTCCCAAGGAAACCGGTGAGTAATGACTAAAAGACACAGTGCAAAACCTGCAAAAAATAAAACCGGCATTGCAACCACCACCACGAGAGTCAGAGGCACTGCCGTTACAGCCCATCGATCATAGAATAGATTACCCATATCAATGGCGGTACCTATGACAGCCATCGCCAATAATCCACTCAGTAGTGATAGTGCAATACTGCAACGATCAAGACGACGTTGAAAGAGCGGAACGAGTACCAACACCCAGACACTGACAAACGCCGCTGCTGGTGGCAGCAACGCGGTACTTCCGTCAACCCACAGCGACAATGCAACATTTCGCCAGAACTCGGATATACACAGCACCAATCCTGCACTCAGCGGCACGACTTTTCGGCTAAAAACCTGCCACCGCCCGGTTCCCCAGGCAGCGAGCGCCAGTACCGTAATCCAAACCAGCAACATGACAATCGTGATCATGGTTTTAAAAATGACGGCTTAACAGCTCTTTTGCCTTATCAACCAGCAACGTCATACACTGCCGGGGTAATACGCCTCGCATATCGCCACCAATCCCTTGCAATACCTGCTGCGCCTTGTGCCGTTCTCCCGCCCATAGGTAACCCAACCCGGAAAGCAGTGCAAATGCCGGATTTACCTGTGCCGATGGTGCAGCAAAGCGATCAGCAATATCACGAAACTGGGTTCGATCCTGTGCTAAAGCAGGTAATACACCCAAATTTGCAATCATCAAACGTGTTCGGTTCAAACACTCAGCGACACTGTATTGTTCCCGGCTTAGTTGATGCGCCAGAACCAGTAACTGAACCTGACGGGCATCCCAAAAACCTGGATCATGTTTAACTGCAGCGGCTAATGCTGTTTCAGCGCTGTCAAAATCATGTGCTTCCAAAGCACTATAACCCAGGACAAAATAGGCATCTGCCAGGATTTTCGGGTTTAAATCAGGAATTGTAAGCGCCTGTTGCACCACAGCCTGCGCCTTCTCCAGTGCCCTTAAACGCAAATAAACGCGCGCCATTTCCAGCAGCGCACGAAATTTTATCTGGCCGTGACTGCTCGCTGCCAATGGCTGCAATAGCGCTAATTTGCGCTGTGGGAGATTGGCTAAAGCCGCCATTTGAAATTGTCGGCGTACTGATTCATTTACGCCATCGACTCGGTACCACAAACGCCGATAACGCATAAACACGGTATCACCGGCAGCACGCAGCGATGTATCCAGCTGCTTTGGCAAAAACGCCGCTTCCCCATACTGTTCAATCGCAGACCACAACGCCTGCCATTCCTTGATGGCTATTTGTTGTGCTGCACTATTTGCATGATTGATCCCGCCATCTTTGGCATGATCCAGCAAAGGTGGTTTACTCAAACACCATAATGTAAGCACCAGCAAACAAAAAAGTAACAACACACAGGCTACTTGCAATGCACGTTGTCCATTGTGCCGCCATGGCACAAGCCATTGAACCTTTATTTCACCAATAAATCGCATAATCGGTAAACTGGGCTGGATGTCGCCCCAGAAACAGGGGTTCATCTGCATGATGAGCAAACCAGCGAAAACGCACACCGGCATCCTGCAAACGCGCATAAAGCTTTACAAATATCGCCATGCCACCGGGATACACAATAAATACAGGAGCCATACGGTTATTTTGATACATTTCAATCATATCAGTCACCGACTGGTCTATTTTCTCATCTGAAAGCAAGGGCTCATGTGCCAATATTGCTTGTAGATCAGGCAAGAAATCAAGCTGAAACGTATCAATATCACGCGCAATTAATGGCTCAGGCAGCCACTGATAATTCCCCTGCCGGGTTTTTCCTGAAAACGATTGTGGATCTACATGTAGCGCATCAATAACAGCATCTTGATCCCAGCGAACGATCCGGTCGGCCAGCACAAAAAAAAAGACAGAAAATGGCGGAAACAAGTCTCGCCGGGGTGCTATAAACAACAGCTCTGAATCAGTCTTTACAACAGGTTCTGTAGCACTGGTATTTTGATGTTTTACCGTCACTAATGAGAACAGTGTAATAACTAAAACAATTGCTAGTAAATTAGCGGCAATGTCTAAAAAAGTGCTCTGGGCCAAGTCACTCTTGTGCATGTTTATCACCCTCACCTCGCCACATTGCCAGCAAGTCTAGAACAGCATCAGGTTGGGTTGATAATGGGCGAAACGCCAGGTGAAAAGTGACTTTCTCATTCTGACGCTCGTAAAACAGCGCGGTAAATTTTGAAAATTCATTTTCAAAACGCCACCGGCTTTCAAAGCAATTACGAGTAAACGCAAAAACCAGGTTACGAATATGGCCATCCTGCCTGACAAGGCTATCAAACAATAACGAAATCTGTACATCATTAAAATGAACCGGTTTTGCATGACGGTCTGGATAAAAATCAACTTGATGATCCGAGGTACAAATAACCAGGGCATCAACAGCTAAAGCATGACTGCGAGTATTACTGATACTATTTTGAAGTACAAAAACAATGATAAAGATTCCAATAGATGAAAAGATAATATCGAGAAATGGCAACAGGCTAAGCCCGGTGATAGGTTGCTCTGCCTTTCGACTACGCATCAGATGTATTAGCTAGCGTATTTTGAAACAAACGATTGAGCAAAATCTCATAACAATACATATCCAGCTTTCGCGCCCTGGCACGCAGCATCAAAGTATATAACATGGTTGGAACCACGAGAACCAAGCCGACAAGAGTCGTATCAAAGGCAAATCTCAGACCATTAAGCACTGTTGTCAAACCACCACCGGCAGCAGCTGTACCCGAAAAAGCGACCGCTTGCTCAAGTCCACCGATTGCCTGGGTAATGCCCACTACCGTACCGATAAAACCGAGCAGTGGTAATAACCATATCGTAAAATCAAGCGGCATCAAGTTGTATTGATGTTGCTGCCCTCTTAAAAGGAGAAGATACTCACTCAAATTCGCAATATCTTCCTGACTACGGGCATTCTTATACCAGCGATGTAGCGCCGTTAACAAACTACTTTCATAGGTATCACGTCGCCCTGAGAGAAAACAGGCCAAAGTATTAAAAAATGTTTTTTTTGCAATGACTGACTGGCTAAACAGGTGTAGATGATAGCGCTCAACATGTAGCCCTAAGGCACCCAAAAACGCATAAAGCGTTGCCGCAAAAAAAATATTGATCATCAATTGGCAATAGCCATTGTTGATATAGCGATCTAGCCCATCATAAAAGCCAGCTACAGGATAAAAATGCTTAAAAGTTAAATAACAAGCTATGGTTAACAGTGTTGCAATCAGTAATGGAAAAAAAATTTGCCGCTCAGAAAATAAATCTTCACTGTTAAATTCATCCGGACTGGGCACTTTAGCGACCATGCGGCTGGATCTCCGGTTGCGCCTCCATCGTACTTAGAAAGCGGGCTATCTCAGCGCGGCTTTTCTGCAACTCACTGATGCGTGCACTGGTTTGCGCGTAAAGCTGCTCATAGCGACGGCGCATCACCAGATCAGGTGCTGCATCAGCATTACTCAGCGCTTTTTCCGCTATTTTTAATAGATTGGCATTTAGTTGGTCAATAGAAACCAGCAACTGCCTAAGCTCACTCATCTGGTTTTTCAATACCGGTGAGTGTTTATCATTGCCAACAGCAAGTGCACTATCCGTTGTCGGGTTCGCCTCTTCCGTGTATACCTGAAAAGGCATCATCATTAGCATGACAATGCTTATAATGCCCAAATAAAAAGTGGATGCACAAAATCGGGTATTCACTGCGGAATCGGCTGTTGCCGGTCAATAGAACCTGCCACCTTAACAATATTTTGTATATTATTATTAAGGTTTGCCAGGTTTGTACTTACCTTTTGCAAGCTTTCAATCGCTTTATCGGCTTGTCCCAATTCATAGTAAGACAGCACAATATCCCGATCCGCTTCAATTGAGCGCATAAGCGCAACAGAATTAGCACGTTCAGTACTAATTTGTCGCTGTAAACCTTTAGCTGTTTTGAGTTTATCTTCCCACGCTTTGGCAATCGGCAAAAATGCCGGATTAGATTCCGATTTTTGCAATGCGGCATTACGACGCTGTTCCCATAAATCCAGCAAGGCGCTAAGTTCTTGCCATATTTCACTCTCTTCAGCCATTCCTTGATGCACCTTACGCACTGAAACCAGCATCTCATCAAGTATCTGGGCACCTTTCTCGATAGAGTTGCGACTTTCCTGAATATTCTTTTCAAGATCAGACAAATTAAGCTGTAGCTCTTCAGCAACACTATTAACTTTATTAAACAAATCCGACATATCAGGCTGTGTTGCTGATGTCGTTGAAGTGGTTAATGTGGTCGGTTTTTCAACGACAGTAGCTGCTGGTTCAGACTGTGCCACTGAAAGACCTGTTACCAGGCAAAATGTAAGTCCCACAGTAAAAACATAGGCTTTCATAATATAATCCTTGGTTTAGTTAGAAATAGGCACTGCTTTCTTTAAGCTCGCATTGGTCTTTTCCTCAACGACAGTCATTGCTCTGGTAATATCATTTAAACCATCAACAACATCTCGGGCAGCAGAAATAGCCTCCAAAACCTTGCCAATTTTCATTTGCTGAATAATAACACGATGCTGACGAATAACAGCCGACAGCTTTTCCAAAGCGAGATTCCGACTCTCAGTCAATCGCTGATCAACAATATCATATTCTTGAATGGCCTGTTCGAGTCTGGCGATATCCTGGTCACGACCTGGATAATCCGGTGGTTGCCGCTCATACCAACTTTTCAGGACAATGGTGCCTTCCTTGGCCCGATTCAGTGCATCGGCAAAATCACTATTACCATCAAGCTGATTAAGCACACCATAAATTTCTTCACGCAAGGTAATAAATAAAGCATCAACCTGAATTTCCTTTTCATCTTCGGATGTTAGCTTGGCAACTTCTCTAAGCTTTTCCATTGCTGTCTTGATATTGCCACCCAATTTGGCATTAGAGTTGCGTATATTTGACATCTCGCTTTCAAGTACAACCTTGGGATCGACTCTATTCGCGCTTCTGGAGCTATAGCTAGACTCCTGTGCCCAGGCTGATGCTGCTATTAGTGTTAAAGATAATAATATTGCAGTTAATAATCTCATTACGTACTTTCCGGGTATTACATCGAACATGCTGCAAGATTTGACTTATATCCCTCAACAAGACGATTTCTCTTATTACCAAGATAAGCCAGATCTCTGGAAATATTCGTTAAATCAGACTCCAGATTTCGAGAGCGATCAACATTTTTGAGTAATCGCTTAATAACTGTAGGTCTGGATTCATATTCCAGATCAATACTTATCTTTTTGTTCATTAGACCCGCACAAGTATTCAGGCGTATCGTTTCCTCTACCCAGCCTTGAATAGGTAGTTTTCCTAAGATATCAATTTGCTTTTCATTTTTTTCTATAAAAGCACGCGGGCAATCCGACTCGATCGCTCTAAGCTCTTCTCTGAACCCTGCCAGTTTTCGATTACTCACATCAATAATTTTTGTAATTTTAACATAATTTTCACCCAGCGTATGATAGCGCTTAAATACCTGTTCATTAGTCAATGTGCACGTAGGTTCGATATATTCCCTGGTAGAATGGGTTGTTATGGATGGTTTTATTGATGGCGATGGCGCTTTAATTGAAAAATAATAATACCCCAAGCCGGCGATAATCCCGATAAACAACATCGCAAAAAGAGTAATTTTCAAAAAACCAAAGAGTCCACCCGTACTCACAGGCGGCAAAGGAGGCGGTGCGGGGCCAAGATCACCATCAGCAACAGGCGGCACAGGTGACGCTGTAGGTTCATCCTCAATCTTGACACCATAATGTTCAGCCAGTGCCTGAAGACCACCTGTAAAGCCTTGTCCAATTGCACGCATTTTCCAGCCTGGGCCATGACGATAAATCTCGGCAAAAATCAGGGCTTGTTCATCGGCTACGTCAGTCACCCTAAAATTCAAGGCCTCACCCGCCGATGGCGTAGCGGTAATGCTGGCATGGGCTACTTCACGAAAACTTGATTCTTCCAATGCCGTAGCAAATACACATTTTTGCACGCCTGATGGCAACCGATCCGTATGAACAACAAATTCTGCTCGCCCTTGATCCAGATGCACAATCTCAATAGCATTTTCAGGACTGACTTTTTGATTATAAAACAAAAACCAGTCATCACTTAAAACGCTACCGTTAGCCATCACGGCAAAGCAGACCGCATCCATACTAACGGCTGGCGCTTTCCAGCCCAAATAGACATGAATGGTACCCGAACGGGTTAGGACATGGTTCGCGCCTTTGCTCAAGTTCATTGGTGAACCCCTTTAAAACACATCCCAAATCTCCACACCATGATCGAATCGAGTAAAAGACCATTTTTTCCAGAAGAAACAAAATAATAAAACTGATGACTTCCAGGAAAACAGATAAACCGGATAGCAGTATACCAAGCCGGTAGCGATGAAAAATAATAGATCAAGCTTAATAAATATCTAAATTCACACGGCCAGTCTCTTTGCCGGTGTACATCTTGTTCGCATTCCTCAGCATGAAGGGATATGTAATACCAAACCGACTGATCAACAGCTACAATAATAGTGTCCTTAAAATAGATATATTGTTCTAGACTCATAATAAAAAATTATATAGCCTTTTGGTTTGTCTCTTGCCAAATCAGCGGTACCATATGATTTCGCTACCATAAATAGCCAAGAACATTTTACCATTGGCTACAAAAAGATTAATTGTTCGTTGCCTTTGGGGTTTACTTTAAAACGCTGTACTTTTAGGAGACTTGCATGTTCGGGCACCTTGCTCGCTACATCAATCATGTTATACACCGGATACCTGCAGGGTTCCCTGTTTGCCGCTATACATCTCTAAAGCTGACCACACACTTCCAGCCTGAGTGCTTGCATCACCTGAGCATACACACAATGGGGAGGCTGATGTGACACGCTGCCCGAATTCAAAAACGGCTTACCGCTGGTGTTCCGGCGGTGCCAGCCAAAAGGGGGGACGCACCGAGCAGCAGGACTGCTGGGGTGTTTTCCAGCTCATTGAGCCAAAAAGCGTTTTGGCTATCGTGGCCGATGGTATGGGTGGGCACCTAGATGGCGCATTAGCTGCACAAACCATTTTTGATATTGCCCGCCATTTTGCACAGCAACCACCCTCCAAACTTCATAGTGAACCTCTTGCTGCCCTTAAACATCTGTGTGACCACATGCATGATGCTATCAACAAGCGTTCGGAAAGTGCCCGCAGTACCATTATCATGGTCTGGCTTCACCAGCAGGATGCCCATTGGCTAAACGTTGGTGACAGTCGCCTCTACCATTTCCGTGATGGCCAGCGGCTGATGCGTACCCGAGACCATTCGGCAGTGCAGTTGCTGATGGATCTGGGCGAAATCAACGAATCCCAAATGGCAACCCATCCAGCGCAAAACCAGCTTTTCCGTTGCTTGGGAGGCGAAGAAAAACCCAAACCTGATACCGGCCACTTTACCACCTGTGTCGATGATGTATTGGCATTATGTTCAGATGGGATCTGGGAACAAATTAATGAAGATGAATTCTGGACGGCATCACACAACCATGAAATTGAGAGCGCCGCACAACGACTCACTGAAACAGCCGCACGGCGCGGCGGCGCTACTGGTGATAATGCCACACTCATTCTGCTTCGTGCCCTGCCCCTGGTAGACACGGATATAGCACCACTCCAGCACTGGTTGCAACGGCTGTCCACAACACTGGCATCTCTATTTGGCCACAACCAGGAAACCCGCTAACAATGCCCTTATCACCTCTCTGGCCTAATTTGGTTGACGTTTGAAGATATTAGGGAAGCCCGATGACCGATGAAACGAATGCGCTACCCAATGGCTTTAATCTGCACCGCTACTCAATAGAAGGAATTTTAGGTGCCGGTGGCTTCGGCATTACCTATCGGGCAATGCATGAAGCATTAGAAAACGAAGTTGCCATCAAGGAATATTTTCCGGCCGAATGGGCTTACCGTGATCATAACGGTACTACCGTCCGGGCAAATGCCCAGGGTCAGATACCCGCCCAAAACGGTGAACCGCCCTGCTATGACTGGGGGCTGCAACGCTTTCTCGATGAAGCCAAGATTCTGGTACAAATCAATCACCCTCGCGTTGTCAGAGTGCGCGATTACTTCACAGCCAATGGTTCTGCCTACATCGTCATGGAGTATGAAGACGGTGAGTCCATGAGCACTTCACTGCAACGTGGCGGTATTTTGCCTGAACAAGAGCTGCATCGCCTGCTCGCAGATGTCCTACCAGCACTGGAAGCAGTTCACGCACAAGGTTATTTGCATCGGGATCTCAAACCCAGCAATCTCTATATCCGCAGCCGCGATAATCATGTGATGCTCATTGACTTTGGCGCCGCCCGACAAGCGCTCGGTCGCCGCACGCGCAGCGTCACCAGTGTTGTTACGCCTGGCTACTCCCCCATCGAACAGTATGTGACTCTTGGTGAAGACTACGGTCCCTGGACCGATCTGTACGCATTAGGCGCAGTGATGTACCGTTGTATCACGGGCACGCCACCTGTAGAAGCACCTGGGCGAGTCCTCAAGGATCCAGTACAGCCGGCGGTCGAAGCCGGTGCCGGTCTTTACTCAGAAAGCTTGCTGCAACTAATAGATCGCGCCATCGCTGTGCGCCCTGAAGAGCGCTACCAGAGCGTGGCCGAGATGCGCCGGGCGATGCAATCTGCTGAGCAAAATCAAGATTGTATCGATTTCTCAAAGGTACCGCCGATCCAGTCCAAAGATTTGGACTTGCCGTCAAGCGCCAGCGGTATCCCGCTCGAACTGGTGCCCAATGAGCCACTGCCCTCCAAATATGGCAAAACGTCCAGTAGCCATATGCCGTTCCAGGCCCCAGAATCACAACCTTCTCAATTTACGCCACAGCCGACACGCCACTCCCGTCCTTCGCAACGGAGCCCATCACCATTACCTGAAAGCGTTTTAAAGCAGCCTTCTACTGACGAGGCATCCTTTCAGCCGCAATCACACGAGCACAGTAGCCCACTCCCGGAACTACCGCTGGATGATAATCCAGGCTCGCTACCGATGCTGGAAGATATCTGGGAGCAAATGGATAACAAAGACGCACCATCCAGCCTCACAGTCACTGATCAAAACCGGGAGCCAACCACAAATACACCATCGTTTCTGAAGGAAAATCCCACAGATGCGGCACTTTCCTCCTTAACCGGAATCCCCATCGATCCGATTTCAGCCGGTACGCCCGCAACGGAGATACCCTCATCCCAGATCGGAATACCCACAGCAGAGGAACAAACCCCTTCAACGAATACACCCACTCTGCTCCAGCGTACACCGCATTCGGCAGTAGAATACCTCAAAAAGTTATCAACGGCCTCAAAACGCAAAGCATCTACTCATAGTGGTACTGATCCAGCGACATCATCATTTCCAGATGAAATCTCTCATGACGTGCAACTAGCGCAACCGCTCACAAACACATCAGATGCTTTCGCTGATTCATCGATCAGGGCGATAGACTGGAAATGGATAGCGCTGGTCACCCTCGCGATCACGGGTATGGCTGGAACCAGCCTGCTCAGTTATCAATATTACACGGTTATACAGGAACAACAACGTCAGCGTGAGCTGGAAGTACAAGAACAGCAAGAACAGGAGGCTGCACAACGCACCCAGCAGGAAGTCGAGCGCCTCAATATGGAAATTGGCCACTACATTAAACAAGCGCGTAGTGCAATCGATAGAAAAGAATTGAAACGAGCCAAATTGTATGTGGATAATGCAACAAAATTGGATCCAGATCATCCGGAAGTCGTTGCTGCCCGTACTACCCTGTCGGCTGCCCGGCAACCCGAAGCACAATACAAAACCTACACGGATAAAACCACCGGCATGACCTTCCACCTGATTGAAGGCGGCTGCTTTGAGATAGGCGCCCCCCCCAACGAGCGTGATCATAATGATAACGAATACCGCCAACAGAGCTGTGTTAAACGTTACTGGATCAGTGTGCACGAAGTCACCAATAGCCAGTACCAACGATTCAGGCCTAGACATAGCAGTGGCTCGCTACAGAGCCGCACCTTAAATGCTGGCAAACAACCTGTCACTAATGTCAGCTGGAAAGATGCCACTGCTTTTGCTGAATGGCTTTCCTGGGAATCGGATGATGGCAAGCGCTTCCGTTTGCCCACTGAGGCAGAATGGGAGTTTGCTGCACGGGCCGGAACAACCGATCGTTACTACTGGGGCCAAAAACTCGACCCCAAATATGCCAACTTCTCTGATCGCAACGATCCAACAGGCGCATCCATCGGCAACCTAAACGATAAGCATGCAGTTACCGCCCCTGTCGGTAGCTATAAGCCCAACGCCTGGGGTCTTTACGATATCTTGGGCAATGTATGGGAATGGAGTTGTTCGGAATACAGCGCCCGCTACAACGGCCAGGAAAACACCTGCTCTGACCAACCCTCCAACAAGGGTGTGCGTGTTGTCCGAGGCGGTTCCTGGAATAACGGCCCCGGTGATTTGCGCCTGGCGCGACGACAACCCCGAAAACCCGATTATCGTGACCAAACAATCGGGTTCCGGCTGGTCATGCTTGAGAAGTGAGGTCGATTGATTGCTAATGGCCTGAATACAGCAATCAAGTATTGCGTCGACTAATAAAAAATGTGGCATTACCTTCGACGACAACCTTGCCGCCTACAGTACATACTGTACGCATCATAATCCGCCGACGCTCAGTCACAATATCCTCGACCGTGCAAATCGCGGTCACGGTATCACCGATTCGCACCGGAGCCTTGAAGCGCAGTTGCTGATCAACATACACCCATCCAGGTCCTGGCAGGCGAGTACCGGCCACACAGGAAATCAGTCCGGCGCAGAACATACCATGCACAATACGCCCTCCAAATTGTGTCTGGGCGGCAAAAACATCATTGATGTGAATAGGATTGTTATCACCTGTCAGCCCAGCAAACATCACGACATCCGTTTCGGTAACAGTCTTGGTATGTGAAGCACTCATACCAACTTCAAGCTCTTCCAGACAGTAACCATGCACGGTGTCATTATAGCCTTCATGATTGGGATACATGTATTTCTCCGTAAAGCAAATTAAAGTCTCAGGTCATCGCACAAAACGACTCAACATAGCGTACATGACCTAGTATAATAGTTAGGATAATGAATTACCGCTTATATGGCTCATTATGCGACCCCTCCCTACTATGGATCAAAACATCATTAAGCGACAGCATCACTGAAATTCATTACATTAAATACCATAAAATAACGCAGCCTAGCCAAGACCAAACCAGGATGTACATTTGAATGCATCCCGGTTTTTAACGCTTCCAATAAAAACAGTTTATCCTTGTTATTACGGAGCAGGTCCGCTGATGCCAAACAGTATCGTGTACCTGTATCCCTTTTCAATCCACATATCACCCCAAAGCAGGTGCTCGATGAAAATTTTAGTTTCCGTAAAGCGGGTCGTCGATTACAACGTAAACGTCAGAGCAAAAGCAGACGGTTCCGGTGTAGAAACCGCTAATGTCAAAATGTCGATGAACCCATTTGATGAAATCGCTGTAGAAGAAGCAGTACGTCTGAAAGAGGCTGGAAAAGTGGATGAAATCGTTGCGGTCTCGTTGGGTGTACCTGCTTGCCAGGACACCATTCGTACCGCGCTGGCTATGGGCGCTGATCGTGGCATATTGGTTGAAACCGATGCCGAACTACAGCCGCTCGCCGTCGCCAAGCTGCTTAAAGCTGTCGCTGAAAAAGAACAGCCTCAACTCGTGATCCTCGGTAAACAGGCTATCGATGATGATGCTAACCAAACTGGCCAAATGCTGGCAGCGCTACTTGGCTGGGGGCAAGGTACGTTTGCATCCAAAATCGAGGTGGGTGAGGACGAGGTGGAAATAACCCGCGAAATTGACGGTGGCCTGGAAACCATCAAGCTGAAACTGCCAGCATTGATCACCGCCGATCTACGCTTGAATGAGCCACGCTTTGTCAAACTACCCAACATTATGAAGGCCAAGAAAAAGCCACTGGAAAAGCTGGCACCCGCCGATCTTGGCGTCGATACCACACCTCGATTAGTCACACTCAAAGTGCAAGAGCCGCCCCGACGTAAAGCGGGTATCACCGTTAACAGTGCCGCCGAGCTGATAGAAAAGCTGCATAAAGAGGCACAAGTCATTTAACGCTTGCGAGATCTGAATTATGAGTATTCTAGTTATTGCTGAACACAACAACGCTGCTCTCAGGGCAGCCACCTTAAAAGTTGTTACCGCTGCGACCGAACTTGGTGATGACATCAACGTGCTGGTTGCCGGTCACAACTGTAACGCGGCTGCCGAAGCGGCTGCACAGATTGTCGGCGTAAAAAAAGTGCTCGTGGCTGATGCCCCTCAATACGCACATCAGCTTGCCGAAAATGTTGCAGCCTTGATTGTCAGTCTGGCTGACGGCCATACCCACATCCTTGCACCGGCCACCGCTTCAGGCAAAAACACACTGCCGCGAGTCGCAGCACTCTTAGATGTAGCGCAATTATCCGATATCATCAAGATTGAAAGCGCAGATACTTTTGTTCGCCCCATTTACGCGGGTAATGTGCTTGCTACAGTTCAATCCAGTGATCCAGTCAAGGTTATTACCGTCCGGGGCACAGCCTTCGCCGCTGCCGAGGCGACTGGCGGCTCTGCCAGTGTCGAAGCCGTAACGGTAACCGATGATGCCGGCGTTTCCCGTTTTATCGGCCAGGAACTCACTCAGTCTGACCGACCCGAACTGACTGCAGCCCGAATCATCATTTCCGGAGGGCGCGGTATGGGTAATGGCGAAAACTTCAAATTACTGGAAGATGTGGCTGACAAGCTGGGTGCAGCCGTTGGCGCATCTCGCGCCGCAGTCGATGCAGGCTTCGTACCCAATGACTATCAAGTGGGTCAAACCGGCAAAGTGGTCGCCCCTGAACTGTATATCGCCATTGGCATTTCTGGAGCCATCCAGCACCTGGCAGGCATGAAAGACAGCAAAGTGATCGTTGCCATCAACACGGACGAGGAAGCGCCGATTTTCCAGGTTGCCGATTATGGTCTGGTCGCTGACCTGTTTACCGCTGTACCCGAAATGTCCAAGGAACTGGATGCCCTCAAAGCAGCCGGCTAATTGACTGCACGGGTATTATTACCAAATGAACCTTATCCTAATACACTTTTCCTGAATGAACATTGGGATAGGGTTTTTTAATGTCCGACCGAATTCATACCAACATCTAAATTATACGCTAGATCAAGAGACACCTATGACCACCTATTTTGCTCCAACTCAAGATATGCAATTTGTAATCAATGAGTTAACCAATATCTCTGAAATTGCGACCTTGCCGGCCTTTGCTGAAGAGGAGATTGGCACGGATTTGGTGGAGGCCGTTCTGGAGGAAGCCGCCAAGCTCGCCACAGAGGTATTAGCCCCAATCAATAAAACTGGTGATATTCAAGGCATTACGCTAAATGCTGAGGGTGTCATTCCGGCAGATGGCTTCGCAGATGCGTATCAGAACTTTATCGAAGGTGGCTGGAACGGTATCGGCTGCCCTGCTGAATTCGGCGGCCAGGGATTGCCAGAGCTGATTAACACCGCCACCCAGGAAATGTGGAACGCCGCCAATATGTCCTTCGCACTCTGCCCAATGCTAACCGCAGCTGCAATAGAAGCCATCAGACGTGCGGGTTCAGATGCACAAAAAGCACAATTTCTGCCACAACTGGTCAGTGGTGAATGGACAGGCACGATGAACCTGACAGAATCACAAGCGGGCTCTGACCTGTCAGCAGTACGTTGTCGTGCTGTACCGGAAGATGATTATTACCGTCTTTTCGGGCAAAAGATTTTTATCACGTGGGGCGACCATAATATGGCTGAGAACATCATTCACCTGGTGCTTGCCCGTACCCCCGATGCACCTGAAGGCGTTAAAGGCATTTCTCTGTTCATCGTACCTAAATTTCTGGTGAATCCAGACGGTTCATCAGGCGATCGCAATGACGTTCATGCAGTATCCGTCGAACACAAACTGGGTATCCACGCCAGCCCGACCTGCGTGATGGCCTTTGGCGACAAGGAGGGTGCAATTGGCTACCTGGTCGGTGAAGAGAACAAGGGCCTGGCCTATATGTTCATCATGATGAACGAAGCACGCTTCAAAGTAGGCATACAGGGACTCGCTATCGGCGAGCGTGCTTACCAGGCCGCCCGCGAATATGCCAAAGATCGTGTACAAGGCAGACCCATCGGCACCAAAAGCGGTGAACGGGTTAACATTATGCACCATCCTGATGTGCGGCGAATGCTGATGATGATGAAGTCTCAAAACGAGGCCATGCGGGCATTAGCATATGTAACCGCTGCGCATATGGATATGGCTAATCATCACCCTGATCCGGCTACCCGAAAAGCGCATCAGGCACGATTGGATGTACTGATCCCGGTGGTCAAGGGATGGTCTACCGAGCTGGGTATCGAAGTAGCCTCGCTGGGTATACAGATTCATGGCGGCATGGGTTTTGTTGAAGAAACCGGCGCTTGCCAGCATTTACGTGATGCGCGAATCGCCACGATTTATGAAGGCACAACCGGCATTCAGGCCGCTGATTTAGCCGGTCGTAAACTGCATATGGACAATGGCGCAACGATGCGGGCGCTGATCGCTGATATCGAAACAACGGCCAAAGCGCTTTCCCGGGCATCACATGATGATCTGACAGCCATTAGCCAGGGATTAGCTGATGGTGTGCAGGCGCTAACCGAGGCCACTGATTATATGCTTGGCACTGACGATATGAATGCGGTCATGGCCGTATCGGTTGATTATATGATGCTGACCGGTTACGTTTGTGGTGGCTGGCATATGGCGCGTGCAGCCCAGGCAGCACATGACCATCTTGCCAATGGTCAAGACTCAGGCTTCCATAAAGCCAAACTGGTTACAGCCTGCTTTTATATCGAGCATGTGTTACCAAAAGCTAACGCATTACTGAGTTCTGTCAAAAAAGGCGGCACATCGATTATGCGGTTGACCGAGGAACAGTTCTAATTATGCTGTCCCGCAATTCCTGCCAGGAATACCATCTCTACCCTCTCAAACCTTCCCCTATCGGGAGGAAAGCATAAAGGTGCAACAATAAATACTACCCCTTACAATCTTCAAATGCAGGGTACAACAGTAAATACTCCCTCATGGCCTCCAAATGATTGACAGGTGATCCCCGCTATGACCGAAGCTATCACCCGCGTATCTGAAATCGCCCGCGCCAGCCTGCTAGAGCGCACTATGCATAATCTCCGCGAAGCCTGGCATGAAATGGCCAGCTGGCGCGGTGGATTACTGGATTTATCCTCCGGGACTAACCCTGACTTGCCCGACAAGGATGCTGAAGCATTAAAGGCGCAAATGCGTGATTGCCTGGAAACCCGTGGCGGTGAAGTTTCTGCACGTGCCCGTGCCGCTAGCCTGGGGCGTGTTTATCTTTCACTAAACGATACAGGCCGAAAACGCTTTCTCAGGATTCTTGCCATCGAATTTGATATTAACCGTGGTGCGGTGCAAAATGCGATCAAAGACCTGCAACAAGCCGGCGATGATGACCTCGCATGTGCATTAGCCGAGCGGTCACTACGACAAGCACTACAGCCGCCACGTCTGCGATTGCTATCCCAGCTTAACGCCTTGCCTGAAGGGTTTCATTTCCTGGTGGATTTGCGGGCAGCACTGCTGGAATGGCGCAAGGACGACCCGGCGCTGGCAGCGCTGGAACGTGATTTGCTGTCCCTGCTGACCTCGTGGTTCGATATCGGCTTTCTGGAAATGCACCGCATCACCTGGGACTCGCCGGCCGCGCTGCTAGAAAAGATGATTGCCTATGAAGCCGTGCATCCCATCAAGGACTGGAATGATCTGAAAAATCGTCTCGGTTCCGATCGGCGTTGTTTTGCGTTTTTCCATCCACGTATGCCTCATGAACCACTCATCATCGTTCAGGTGGCATTAGTTCACGGTATTGCTGACAACGTTCATGTACTACTCGATGAAACGCGCCCAACCCTGGATCCAACGGAAGCAGATACTGCTATTTTCTACTCGATTTCCAATGCACATAACGGCTTGGGCGGTATCAGCTTTGGCAGTTTTCTGATTAAACGGGTCGTAGATAAACTGGCATCCGAATTTAAAAACCTGAAAACCTTTGCCACCTTATCGCCCGTTCCCGGTTTCCGCCACTGGCTGGATGACCAATTGAATGTAACAGGTGCTGATTTGCTCACCCCCGCAGAACAAAAAGCACTAACAACTGCTTCGGGTATTGAAGATGAACCCATCTCGCTCAAAACGTTGTTATCCACACCGGACTGGACCGAAAATGCAGAGCTGGTCAAAGCAATGAAAACTCCTCTGATGCGGCTCTGTGCCCGCTATCTGGTTAAGGAAAAACACTCAAGCGGCGCAGCGCTGGATCGAGTGACCAATTTCCATTTGTCTAACGGTTCACGCATTGAGCGGCTCAACTGGCAAGCGGATACCTCATCCAAAGGCCTTGCGCAATCAGCGGGTATGATGGTCAACTATCTTTACAAACTCAACGATATAGAAACCAATCATGAGGCGTATCGTGGTGAAGGTAAAATCACGGCTTCTTCTGCCATACGCTCGCTACTGAAAAGCTGATTTTTCTTTGATTCTCCCTTTACGACAGGGTGGCCAACGGTTAGATTGACCACCTTTTTTCGTTCATCACTGCAAAGATAACCACACATGGCGCAATACATTTACACCATGAACCGTGTGGGCAAAATCGTACCGCCCAGGCGAGAAATCCTTAAAGACATTTCGCTCTCGTTCTTCCCCGGCGCAAAAATTGGCGTACTCGGTTTTAACGGTTCAGGCAAGTCAACCTTGCTGCGGATCATGGCAGGTATTGATACGGATATCCTGGGTGAGGCGCGTCCACAACCAGGGATTCATATCGGGTTTCTGCCACAGGAACCGCAACTTAACCCTGAGAAAAATGTACGTGGCAATGTCGAGGAAGCGGTAGAACCGATTAAAACAGCCCTGCAGCGACTTGATGAGGTCTATGCTGCTTACGCTGAGGCCGATGCTGACTTTAACACGCTTGCCGCTGAACAAGCTGAACTGGAAAGTTATTTACAAGCCACTGATGGCCATAATCTGGAACGCACCTTAGATATTGCAGCTGATGCACTACGGCTACCTCCCTGGGAAGCGGATGTGACCACGCTTTCCGGCGGCGAGCGGCGACGGGTGGCGCTATGCCAATTGCTACTGTCCAAACCGGATATGCTGCTGCTAGATGAGCCGACCAACCATCTTGATGCTGAATCGGTTGCCTGGCTGGAGCGTTTTCTGAATGATTACTCCGGCACTGTAGTCGCTGTTACCCACGACCGCTATTTTCTTGATAATGCAGCCGGCTGGATTCTGGAGCTGGATCGTGGACGCGGTATCCCCTGGGAAGGCAACTATTCCTCCTGGCTGGATCAAAAAGAAAAACGGCTGGAAACAGAAGAGAAACAGGAAACAGCTCATATCAAGGCGATGAAGGCTGAGCTGGAATGGGTGCGCACCAACCCTAAAGGCCGTCATGCCAAAAGCAAAGCCCGCATATCCCGCTTCGAGGAACTGGAATCACAGGAATTTCAGAAGCGGAACGAAACGCAAGAGCTGTATATCCCGCCAGGCCCCCGCCTGGGTGATCTGGTCGTCGAAGCGACAAGCCTGTGCAAAGGGTTTGGTGATCGATTATTGATAGATCAACTCAATTTCAAACTGCCTAAAGGCGGTATCGTGGGTGTGATTGGACCCAATGGAGCCGGTAAAACCACACTTTTCCGCATGTTAGTGGGCCAAGAGCAGCCCGACAGCGGTACACTGAAAATCGGTGAGACTGTCAAGCTGGCCTACGTTGACCAGTCACGCGATGCCCTCGCTGCCAAAAAAACGGTCTGGCAGGAAATCTCCGATGAACTGGATCTGATTTCCATTGGCAACTATCAGATTAATTCGCGAGCCTATGCGGGGCGTTTCAATTTCAAAGGGACTGATCAACAAAAATTCGTCAAGGATCTATCCGGCGGTGAACGTAACCGTCTACATCTTGCCAAGTTATTGAAAAGTGGTGGCAATGTATTGCTGCTGGACGAACCGACCAATGATCTGGATGTGGAAACCCTGCGTGCGCTGGAAGAGGCGCTACTGGCCTTTCCGGGTTGTGCTGTTGTTATTTCCCACGATCGCTGGTTTCTTGATCGCATTGCTACACATATTCTGGCGTTCGAGGGAAACTCGCAAGCGGTCTGGTTTGAAGGAAATTATGCTGATTATGAGGCGGATCGAAAACGGCGGCTGGGTGTCGAAGCCGATCAGCCACATCGGATTAAATATCGCAAATTAGCATAACTCAGTGAATATCTGGGTCAAAAAGTCACCAACCCAATAGGCGCAGCAGATTTTTTTTGCAATTTTTCCTGTATATAACTAATTGTTTAAAAGAAATTAAACCCCATAAACAGTGATTATTTTATTTTTCCAGACAAAAAAGATCACAAATTCTATTGCAAAATGCACCGTTCCCTGGTTTAAGCTAGTTTCATTGGCTTAAACCTATCAAAGGGGGGTGCGCTCCATGATCGCACGCTTAACCTTACCACTATTACTAGTCGTTTTTGGATTGACCTCAGCTCATGCTGCCAATAGCTGGAGCAGGGTCGTCCGCCCGCTGGCAAGTGCGCCGGAAGCTATTGGCACTTACTCCGCCGGCTGTATTGCTGGTGCCAAAACCTTGAATCTGATTGGAGATGGCTATCAGGTTATGCGTCCTGGCCGCAACCGCTACTATGGCCATCCTGCCTTGATTGCATTTGTAGAAAAGCTGGGGCGCGATACCGCCCGGCGTGGAGGGCGTTTACTCATCGGTGATTTATCGCAGCCACTTGGTGGCCCTATGGCCAGCGGCCATCGTAGTCATCAAATCGGCCTGGATGTTGATATCTGGTTTTTACAACAGCCTCGTGACCACATCCTGTCTCGTCAAAAAACCGAACAGCTTCCCATGCTATCAATGGTTCAGGCGGGGAAAGGCACACTCCATCCTGCTCGCTGGTCATCACGCTACCGCGATACGCTTAAGCAAGCGGCACAGTCGCCCAACGTGGCCCGTATTTTTGTCAACCCGATCATTAAACAGGCGCTCTGTCGCAGTGAGCGCGACCGAAGCTGGCTACACAAGCTACGTCCTTGGCGGGGGCACGATGCTCACTTCCATGTCCGTCTCGCCTGCCCTGCAGATTCACCACAATGTAAATCGCAGAGACCTATCCCGGCAGGCGACGGTTGTATTGCTGATCTGGCCAACTGGGTCGAAGATATTCGGCAAGCTGTCCTTTCCCCCAAACCTCGCAAAAAATCTAAACCTCCCTCCACACCGCGTCTACCGACAGCTTGTAAAGTCTTGCTGAGCACATCCATGGCACAGCATTAAATTGCTGCATATGTGATGTCTTAATTAACTGTCCTTTCCCGCTCAGGGCGGCGGCAACAACACAAAATCCACGATCCACCGCCCGTAATCTTGCAAACACCGTCGGTTCCAGCTTGCCTAGGCCATCCATGCTTACGGTTCGCTGGTGCTTTCCTGAAAATATTACCTACGGAAAAATAATATGTCGCAAGAACCACGCTTTGTTGCACGTCATTTGAAGCCTGCTACAACCCACAAGACCTATACCCTAAGAAATTTTCGGGAAATCCCGCAGATCGCCCATCTAGATGAGCAACAACGTTTTGATATTGAAGTCGTTGGGCGGATATTACCGTTTCGCGCCAATAATTTTATCGTTGATGAACTGATCAACTGGGACAAGGCGCCCGATGATCCCATGTTCATCCTGACCTTTCCACGGCGAGAAATGCTGTTGCCGGAACACTATGAGACGATCGCCAGGCTACTGCGAACCGGTGCCGACGAAACCCAAATCAAAGCGGCTGCCACTGATATACGGATGCAGCTCAACCCCCATCCGGCAGGACAAATGGAACATAACGTCCCGACCTACCAGGGTATGCGACTGCACGGTATGCAGCATAAATACCGACAAACCGTGCTCTTTTTCCCCAGTCAGGGGCAAACCTGCCATGCTTATTGCTCATTTTGCTTCCGCTGGCCCCAATTTACCGATCTTCCTGATTTCAAATTTGCTCGCCGTGAAACAAACACGCTGTTAGCGTATCTCCGTGAGCATCCTGAAGTGAATGATGTGTTATTCACCGGTGGTGATCCTTTGGTCATGTCGGCAAAAAATCTGGCCGCCTACATAGAACCGTTATTACAATCTGATTTATCCCACATACGCCGTATTCGTATTGGCACCAAGACCTTAACCTATTGGCCGTATCGCTTTCTGTCGGATACCGATACGGGCGATCTGCTTAAACTGTTCCGCAAGGTTGTTGATTCAGGCAAGCATCTAGCGTTGATGTCGCACCTCAACCATCCGCGTGAGCTGGAACCAGAAGCAACCCGGCACGCCATTGTGCGACTTCGGGAAACCGGTGCGGTAATTCGTACCCAATCACCATTACTGCGGCATATCAATGATGACCCCTCAGGATGGTCAACCCTATGGAACAAGCAGGTTGATCTGGGCTGTGTGCCTTATTACATGTTTGTTTCCCGTGATACCGGTGCCCAGCATTACTTTAGCGTGCCGTTGGTACGCGCCTGGAAGATTTTCCGGGAGGCTTATCAAAATGTCAGCGGGCTGGCACGTACCGTACGTGGCCCAAGCATGTCGGCTACTCCAGGAAAAGTGCAGATTCTTGGGCCTGCTGAAATGATGGGACAGCAAGTCATTGCCTTAAGCTTTCTACAAGGCCGTCATTCCGGTTGGGTCGATCAGCCTTTCTTTGCTGAATATGACGACCAGGCTGCATGGCTGGATCAGCTAAAACCTGCATTTGGCCAGAAACGCTTTTTCTTTGAAGAAGATGCAGCGGCATGGTCTGTTAATGTGTAGCACCATTCATATAAAAACCAGGCGCTTCTTGAGGCCAGGTTGTGCATCAAAATAAATGAAGTGCTAGCAAGTTAAGTTGTTCAGCAACACAGGAGGGAAAACCATCAGGCGTATCCCGCTACTGGTCTTCCCCATCCTGATAGCGATCATGTGATCTGTACGAATCCCCTGCGCTCTGCCGCTTGTCCAGTTTTAATGATGCTGAGTTGATACAGTAGCGCAAACCGGTAGGTTGTGGGCCATCATCAAATACGTGACCTAGATGTGAGCCACAATCCGCACACAGCACCTCGGTGCGCGACATGAACAGGCTACGATCCTCCTCGGTATCTACTTTCTCAGCCGACACAGGTTCCCAAAAACTCGGCCAACCACTACCAGAATCATATTTGGCGCTTGAATCAAACAGGGGCGCCTCACAACACACACAGCGATAAACCCCAGGTTCCTTGGAATCGTGATAAGCCCCGGTAAATGCTCGCTCGGTACCCTTGCGGCGACAAATGGCAAATTGCTCAGGTGTTAGCTGTGCCTGCCATTCAGCGTCGGTCTTGACAATTTTATGGTCCATAATTCTCCTCTTCTGTCACTCTAGGGGCGCGCCGTGCCGTGCCCCTGCCCCCTGCTCTCAATGACTCACGGCAACTGTTCAAGCCCTTCCCAGACATGTTCTGCCAAACCTACACCGACCTCGTCATAGGCCAAAAAGGTCATATCAACACCGGCTGTCTTCAGGCGTTCTTCTTCCTCAGGATATTGGCTAATCGCACCAATAAGTCCCTGAAAACCATGTTTCCTTAGTTGCTTGGCGGCAATCTGTTTAGCCCCAGGATCGGCCATTGCCAAAATAACGGCCCTGAGATCACCCAGCCGCAACCGATGCCAGAATCCCGGATCTTCGGCATCTGCATATACCACGCGCCGACCCTGATGAATATGCCGCTCAACCTTACTCACATCCGAATCTATACCAGATACCATCATGACTTCATGTACCCCAGGCACATTCTGGCGCTTTTTGAGAAAATCGTAAGCAGCCGCTCCAGTATGCCCCATACCCAAAATCAGGATTTGGGTACTTCCTAATGAGACAGGTTGCTCATCAGGATGGCGTTCAACACGCTCAAAGCGATTCAGCTTGTGCTCAAACCGCTCAAATAGCGTATGAGCAAGGCGATTAAACGGTGCAGCGACAACGAAAGACAATGCAACCGTTATTGCAAGTAGCACCAGCCAGTTTGCTGACAACTGCCCGTTCTCAACCATGAATTTGACGACGATTAATGCAAACTCACTATAGCTCGCCAGTACCAATGCGGTCAGAAAAGCAGTTCGAGCGCGTAATCGGAAAACGAGTAGAACAAAAAAGAACAGCGCTGCTTTTAGCGGTAATAATAAGGTCAGCACCACAGCTCCACCTAGTATTTCCGGGCTTGGCCATCCCAGCAGCCCGATTTGCAGGAAAAAACCGACCAGTAGTACTTCTTTAAGCGACCATAGGGATTCCGATAATTCCTCTGCCTTGGGATGACCAACAAGCAATACGCCTAATAATAATGCGCCCAGCTCTGAGCTTAATCCCAAATACTCAAAACCATGACCACCAACGACCAGTGCCAGCACTAGACCAAAAAGAACTAGTAGTTCATCATGGCCACTCCAGTCCATAAACCTGTTAACCAGCGGCCGCAGCAACGGTAATCCGAACACTAAAAAGACCCAGGGGGATGGTGTTGACGCACCCGCCATTGCCATAAGCGCCAATGCCACCAAATCTTGCAAAATCAGAATACCAATGGCCAAACGGCCATGAAAGGCATACAACTCTGCTTTTTCTTCCAGCACCTTGGCCGCCAGCACTGTACTGGAAAAGCCCAGGGTTGCCGCCAGAACAAATGTCTGACCTGCCGATAAACTAACCACAGCAAGCAATCCCAGCCATAACAGACCAGAAATCACCACAAGATGCAGCAAACCACCACCCCAAACTTCAGGGCGAATCAGGCTCTTGAGCCGTAATTTCAGGCCGACACTAAACAGCAGTAATAACACACCGGCATGGGCTATCTGATTTAACGACTCACTACTCTGGTATCCCAAAGCGTTGAGCGAAAAACCAGCAATCAGATAACCTACCAGTGGCGGTAAACCCAAGTGGCGGCACAACAAGCCTGACCCAAAGGCAAGTGCAATCCAGAAAACATCCATCAGTATTCGCTATTCCAAAAACTCAAGAGGTAAAAAACAACGGTAAACCAGGCAATCACTACGCTAGTCAATGGTTATGATGCCGGCGGCATAGACAAAGCAGCCAGGCAAATAACAATTCAGGCTTTTTTCAAGACTTTTACAACATACAACAACACGATGGCGCCGATAATCGCAGTAATCAGCTCGCCAATCACTCCAACAGTGGCAAATCCGAGCAAGCGGAGCAGAAAGCCCCCCACAAAAGCACCAATAACGCCAATCACCAAATTACCGATCAAACCCATTCCGCTGCCACGCATAAGGTGGCTTGCGACCCAACCTGCAATCAAGCCAATCACTAGAAAACCAATTAGCGAGGTCATGGTTCCTCCTTCCATTTAAATTGATTCAGGATCATAACCAGGCGTAAGCATAGCGTAGACATGTTACAAACGCTGCCTGGGAATCGTCGCTATCCCGGTATCCTCCAACACAAGCGGATTAGTTTTCATACTGCTACCACACAAGTGCGCAACAATCGTTTCAAAAGCGGCTTCCTTATGGCCAAGGCAAGCGCACCTCTACTCGCTCAAAGGGCGTACCTCCGGGGCGGGAATACCCTGTTGTTGGCAGGTAGCCGTCAATGTATTCAGCAACAAGCAGGCAATGGTCATTGGCCCGACACCACCAGGCACCGGTGTAATCGCACGGGCAACCTTGACGGCCGATTCAAAATCGACATCACCTAACAAACGACTTTTGCCGCCTGGCTCAGTCACACGATTAATCCCAACATCGATAACAGTCGCGCCTGGTTTTAGCCATTCACCGGTGACCATTTGTGGACGACCCACCGCAGCTACCACAATATCTGCCCGCTGACATTCTGCTGCCAAATCACGCGTGCGTGAATGCGCAATAGTCACGGTGCAATGTTCACGCAGTAACAATGCTGCCATCGGTTTGCCGACAATATTGGAGCGTCCCAGCACCAGTGCATGCTTACCTGTCAGATCATCAATCTGATCTTTCAGTAACATCATGCACCCGACCGGCGTACAGGGCACCATGGCGGCTTTACCAACCGCCAGCAAACCCGCATTGTACGGATGGAAACCATCAACATCCTTAGCAACGGCAATCGTTTCAATGACGGCCTCAGGATCAATTTGCTCTGGCAAGGGTAATTGCACCAAAATACCATTCACCTTGGGATCCTGGTTCAACTCTGCGATACGCGCCAATAATTCTGCTTGCGTGGTGGTCGCCGGCATACGATGCTCAATCGAGTTCATACCGACCTCCCGTGCCTGGCCCCCCTTGTTGCGGACATAAATATGACTGGCCGGATCATCACCCACTAACACCACGGCCAACCCCGGCACACAATGGTGTTGTTCTTGCAATTGCCTAACATGCCGGGCAATCCCGGCACGCAACCGTACAGCCAGACGTTTACCGTCAATGATCGTGGCAGTGGTCATATTTTTCCTCACGTTGTTGGATGCAAACGCCGATTCTACTACAGGCGACCTGTAGCGAAAGCACCTTATTGATCGGCTACTGCATCCTTAGTGGGTCAAGGCTTTTCGTGGGCAACAGGATAGCGCCCTATCCAAATTGAGATGGCCTGCCTCCCTTTGCACAGCAGGGTCGATACTACTGAAAACCTCCAAGAATCAATTGATACACATCTTGCTTTAACAGAAACTTGTCCGTATCTTTGCCGGTTTGTTTTCCATCTGATGTATTAGAGGAGCGCCACAGTGGTATCAAGCCAGGACAAGAAAATCATGTTTGTGTTTCCGGGACAAGGTTCACAATATGTTGGTATGGGCAGTGACTTGATTCGTGACTTTCCGGTCGCACGACGACACTATGAACACGCAAATGATATTGTCGGTTATGATCTGACCAGGCTTTGCCAAGAAGGTCCTGAAAACGACCTGACGCTTACCCGTCATACCCAGCCTGCCCTGCTCACCCACTCGCTCGCCTGTCTGGAAATCTTCCGAGAACTTAATGAGGACCGGATCCGGCCAACACTCGCTGCCGGTCATAGTCTCGGTGAATACTGCGCCCTGGTGGCTGCCAACGCATTGAGCTTTGAAACAGCATTACACCTGGTAAAAAAGCGTGGCGAATGTATGGGCACATACGGTGATGGTGAAATGCTGGCGCTGCCGCTCCACCCTGACAAGGCTGGACCTCTTGCAGAAAAACACCGCTGTGCCATTGCAGCCTGTAACCTCGCTGACCAAACCGTCATCGGCGGCCGCAGTGACGATCTTGACCAGCTCACCGAGGAAATGCGTAGCCTCTTTCCACGCAAGCGTCCTGCACGGCTCAAGACAGAAGGCGCTTTCCACACCTTTTACATGATTACTGCCGCACTCCATTATCGCCCAATACTGGATGCTGCTGACATGAAGGAACCAGCGATCCAGGTACTCTCCAATCTCAGCGGAACCTATCACGAGGCTGATCCTGCCACTATCAAAACCCGCCTGTTTTTCCAGTTGTTCCATCCGGTTCAGTGGTTAAAAAATCTGGAAACAGCATTCCACGATGGTGTCACTGATATCGTCGAGTTTGGTGGAGGTCTTGGCAGTGGCACAAGCCCAAAAGACAAGCGCCCCAACCTGGAAAGCATGATCAAAAAGGCGCTGCGCGGCTCGGATTTCATGGTTCACTATAGCGCAGCAATCAACAGCACCAGCATAAGGGCAATGGCAGAGGCACTATGAAACACTATACTGCTCAAATTCAGCGCAACCGTCATATGCGAAGCCGAGAAACGATGCGACGGGCTTGTCGTCGTAGTGATCTGATACGGCTGACATCAAGCGAGACAACTTCAAGGCCCAACGCCCATGGCGCAATGCGTGAGGATAGCAATACAGAGTCTCTGACCGTTCAACTCAACCGGGCACATCCCAAGAAACCCAAATGATGGTATCAGCCGTATTTTCGTAATGTCCGGGCATCACGTTTAAAAAGATATCGACTAACCTTAACCAAAATCGATGAGATAAGGTATACAGCGCTTGCACCTCACCCCCAAACGCACTGCACCATTCGGACTGATTTCGATAAACAACCGGTAAGCAAGCGGCTTTACATCGCTAGAGTCGCAGCAACATAGCATTTTTAAGCACCAGGTTCGACAGTTAGAACGATTAACCACAGATAACCATGAGAGGTCAGATTTATGCTCTCCGAGAAACATCTTGAAATATTACGGGAACGCCGCGCCAAAATTCTTGCAGGTGGCGGTGAAAAAAAAATCAGGGCACGGCACGAAAAAGGCTTGATGAGTGCGCGTGAACGGTTGCTGGCACTTTTCCAGGAAGACACGTTTCAGGAAATAGGCACGCACGCTCACCATACCGCACGTCACTTCGGCCTGGCGGACAAGGAGCTGCCTTCTGACGGTGTTATCGTCGGTACAGGCTTTGTAGATGGACGGCCGGTCGCTGCGTTTAGCCAGGACTTCACCGTCATGGGTGGCACGCTTGGAAAAATGCACGCAAAAAAGATTGTGTATTCCCTGGAATTAGCACTGAAAATCGGTGCACCTATCGTTGCGATCAAAGACTCAGCTGGCGCACGTATCCAGGAAGCGGTTGATGCATTGTCTGGCTATGGTGAAGTGTTTTATCAAAACGTACTGATTTCAGGTGTTGTCCCACAAATCGCCATTATTGCCGGGCCTTGTGCGGGTGGTGCTTCCTACTCGCCTGCATTAATGGACTTCATCATCATGACCAAGCACAATGCTTACATGTTCATCACCGGCCCGCAGGTGATCAAGGCCGTTACCGGGCGCACCACCAGTATGGACGAAGTGGGTAGCGCCTTGATGCACGCCACAGTCAGCGGCAATGTTCACTTCATTGCTGAAAATGACCAGCATGCTATCCAGATTACCAAGCAATTATTGAGCTATTTACCCTCTAATAATACGGAAGATCCCCCGCATCAGCCTTATGAAACCCTTGATCTCTCTTCAGATGAGGGTATCAACGAACTGATCCCTGAAATGGCTTCCGAGCCTATGGATTCCAAGCTCATTATCCAGCGCCTGGTTGATAATGGTCAGTTCCTGGAAGTTCACGCCGGTTGGGCGGGCAATATTATTGTTGGCTTCGCCCGCATCCAGGGCATTGTGACCGGTATCCTCGCGAATCAGTCACTGGTCAAGGCCGGTGCATTGGATATCAACTCGTCCGATAAGGGGGCACGCTTTATCCGCTTCTGCAATGCGTTCAATATCCCGCTGGTAACTCTGGTCGATGTTCCCGGCTTCCTGCCAGGTATTGAACAGGAACGCGGTGGCATCATCCGCCACGGTGCCAAAATGCTGTACACCTACGCCTCTGCCACCGTACCCAAGATCACCATTATTCTGCGCAAGGCATACGGCGGCTCCTATCTGGCGATGTGTGCCCAGGAAATGGGGGCAGACATGGTGTTTGCATGGCCAACCGCAGAAATCGCGGTGATGGGTGCTGAAGGTGCGGTCAACATTTTGTACCGCGATCAAATGGAGGCCGCCGGGGACAAGCGTGAAAAGGCAAAAGAACTCGCAGCAGAGTATCGCGCCAAATTCGCCTCACCTTATATGTCTGCCTCACGCGGCTATATCACTGATGTAATTGAACCGGCCGATACCCGTTCCACGATTGCTTTGGCATTGCGTAAACTTCTGGCAAAACGTGAGCTGCGTCCGGCCAAGAAACATGGTGATATCCCACTATGATCTGATTTATCCATTGGGCTGGCTACGCCAGCTCTAGCGGTTAACCTCCATAATGGAATCCATTCATGAACAATTACACTACGCTAGATGCGATGGGTGACATCGTGGTGATCTACGTCATTGTCATCCTTGTCTCGATGCTAGTTGCCGTGGTGATTCGTGGTATCGCCTGGGGACTATCACGTCAAGTACAGTCTGAAGATAAAAAGCCCGCAACACCGGCCGCACCAAAACCGGCCGCCGATACACAAATCCCACAAGAACATCTGGTGGTTATCGCGGCAGCCATCGCTGCTGCAACCAGCTCACACCGTATCGTTCGTATCGAAACACCTGGTCTTGGCCATGGCTGGACATCCTCAGCACGGGCAGCACATCACAGTTCACATACACCACGCCGACGTTGAAACACTTACACCCTTTCCTGATTTCCCCATATTTATAGAGAGTATCAAGCATGGAGAAGAAATTTCGTATCACTGTTGAAGGCCATCCCTACGTTGTTACCGTTGAGGATTTATCGGGTAGCGGCTCTCAGCAGCTATATCCTGAGCCAGGCAGCATGACCCCGCAACCTGCCGCTGCAGCAACACCGGTACCCTCTGCGCCTGCACCAGCGGCATCCACACCTGCACCTGCGGCTCGGAATCCTTCTGCTTCTGCGGGACCGGGTGACGAAGTTGCACCACTGGCCGGTGTGGTACAAACCGTTCATGTTTCTGTAGGCCAGGTTGTTAATGAAGGTGACAACCTTGTCTCACTAGAAGCGATGAAAATGGTGACACATGTCGTGGCCAGTCGTGGTGGCAAGGTTACTGCGCTCGCAGTCAGCGCGGGTGATCCCGTGGATGCGGGACAGGTGCTACTCACCATCGGCTGATCGCCAAAGGAGCGTTTCGCCATGGAATCTTTAAATGTTCTCGATATTTTCCAGGGTATAAGCACCCTGGCAAATGAATTTACCACTGATCCCAAAACAGCATTTGGGCGGTTATTCCTGATTGCACTGGGTTTATTGCTGTTCTATCTCGGGCGGAAAGGTGTATTGGAAGCTCTGCTGATGATCCCGATGGGTCTGGGCATGGCGGCAATTAACGCCGGTGTCATGTTCTTTGGTAGCTACGACCCATCAACCGGCCTGGATTTGGCGGAAGGTGTCAGGCAACTGCCGGGGACGCTCTTTATTGCCCCCTTGGCAGATGATCCTGACGCACTGATGCGGGTATTGCAGATTAACTGGTTGCAACCTATTTACAACTTCACGTTTAGCAATGGTCTGATTGCCTGTTTGGTGTTTATGGGCATTGGTACGTTGCTGGATGTCGGTTTTGTAATGGCGCGACCGTTTCAAAGCATGTTTATTGCGCTGTGTGCAGAATTTGGCACGGTGGTTGTTTTTCCGATTGCCATTGCAATGGGTTTAAAAGTAGGTGATGCGGCAGCGGTAGCGACTATCGGTGGTGCAGATGGTCCGATGATTTTATTTGCCTCCTTGCAATTGGCGCCGAAGCTGTTTGTACCGATTACGGTGGTAGCCTACTTGTATCTCGGACTGACGTACGGTGGCTATCCGTATCTCATCAAGCTGATGATTCCCAAGCACCTGCGTGATATGCCCATGCCGATTGAGACAACCCGACAGATTACTTCCAATGAAAAGCTGGTATTTGCGGTCGTGGCATGTGTGTTGCTCAGTATGCTGTTTCCGGTGGCATCACCTTTGATTTTGTCACTGTTTTTGGGAGTGGTGGTGCGTGAAAGCGGCATGGTGCATTATCAGGAATTATTCTCAACAACCGTATTGTATTCCTCCACGTTTTTTCTGGGACTCCTGCTGGGTGTGTTGTGCGAAGCCAGTACGATTCTTAATCCAACCGTCTTGAAGCTGTTGGGATTGGGTATTTTTGCCCTACTGATTTCAGGGATTGGCGGGATACTGGGAGGCTACGCAATGTATTACCTGTCGGGTAAAAAATATAACCCAACGATTGGTATTGCGGGCGTGAGTTGTGTACCGACAGTGGCCAAAGTTGCACAAAAATCAGTTGGCCCGGGCGTGGTGGTTTTACCCCATGCATTGGGTGCGAGTATCAGCGGCGTAATTACCAGCGCCATCTTTGCAGCAACCTTCATTGCGCTACTGCGTGGTGTGGGTAGTTGATCCAGCCTAGCTTATCCACCCTCTCTGTTCTGGAGAGGGTGGGCGCTTTTTGCTTGTCGCACTGTTATTATAGCCAAGCTCAGATAAAATGATTTAAAGGACATCATTGATTGAAGAGTTCATCGATGGAGCAATAACGTTGTTTACGGACGGCTTTGGCGTGTGCCCATTGATGTTCGACCGGATTGAGGTCC